>Ga0181421_1000329_pt1 | contig 13701 bp, 18 predicted proteins | sample 44SPOviralmetaG_FD_130146 | JGI IMG/M metagenome (GOLD analysis project Ga0181421, IMG submission 130146) | Marine viral communities from the oligotrophic San Pedro Time Series (SPOT) site, San Pedro Channel, CA, USA - 44 SPOT_SRF_2013-06-19 | ecosystem: Environmental > Aquatic > Marine > Strait...
ACTTTCATTCTCAAAAGTTTTATCTTGAGCCGAGTCTGTTGGTTGTTCAGAAGTTGTTTCAGCTTCTTTTATTTCTACTTTTTCTACCATTTGTTATTATCCTCTTGGTTTTGTAACGTTGTCAGCAACTTTAGGTGCAACAGCTTGTGCTGTTTCCATCATTTGTTGTTGTTGCTGCATTTGCATTTGTTGTTCTTGTTCTGCTTGTAATTGTTCAGGAGACTTAATTAAGTTCTCAGTTTCAATTCCATGTCCTGTTGCAAGTCTTTCAATTAAATCACCTATGTTTAATAATTGAACTGCTTGAGGATTCATTTGTGCTAACTGTCCTATCTCTCCTACAAACTCTCTTAGTTTCTGTAAGTCATTTCCTCTACCTAGTGCTTCAACACCAGTAATAATAGTTGGTCTTACAGAACCTTTTGGAAGTTTTGGTATTTCGTTTTTACTTCCCATTCTTGTCATAAGAAGAGCGACTAAAGGTAATTGTAATTCTTGTGATAATAAAGAATAAATTCCACCCATAGCAGTCTCAAGTTCATTAGCCATATATCTAATTTCTTGAGCCGTAACTCTTTCTGCTTGACGTTGAATTGCTGTGTTAAGTAGGAATGCGTATGCTAATCTTTCTTCAAGTCTGCTAATTGCTTTCTCTACTGTTTGTAAATCATAAAATTTCTCTGCTTGTAATACTGATACATCGTCTCTATTTCCAGAAATAATGTCACCATTTCTAGATTTTGCAATGTCCATTTTCTTTGTAGTAGAATTAGGTTTTACTAAGAAAACCATTTTAGCTGACGCAGCGGCACTTTCTACAAGCGCTTGTGATAATCCTTCTAAAGATTTTAAGTCACCAATTACTTCGTCTACAAAACTTCTTCCATAACTTTCTGAGTCAACTCTAATCATTCTTAAAGCTAACCATGGAAGTTGGTCTGCGTTATGTTCACCAACAGATGAATGTATTTTAATTCCTTTTACTTCTTGGCATACATAATATTTTTTATTATTTAGTTTATAAATATGTGTATATAAATCACAATGAGTTTCAGACTGAGCGTCTTCTTTACTCATCATTTGTAAAACTTGTTCTCTAATTTCTAAGTCTAATCCTAAAACAGATACACTTTCTTTTACAACTATTTCTAATAAGTTTCCCTCACCGTCTCTTTTACATACATACTGATTAAGAGGAAAAACTCTCATACTACCTTCTTTAGGCATATGACATAAAACATTTCCACCAACAATTAAATGTTTGATTGCTTCAAATATTGGAACTCTAATTGCAAGTGACTCAATTTTTCCCATAACGTCACGTTCAATTTTTGCTAATGATTTTTCAATTAACGTTTTTAGTTCTGGTTGTTCTTGCACTTGTTCTTTAGCTTTGCCTTGTATCGCTAGTCTAAAGAATGGTTGATTTGGGGGGAGTAATAACAGTAAGAGTTTACTGGCTAAATTGTTAACACCTCTACTTCCAACTGATTGGAAAGGACTATAAAAATCTTGTGAAGGGGCGTGAGAATCTTCTGGAATTAAAGTTGGTATCGTCAATTCTGAACACTGTCTTCCACGGTTTAAAAAGTGTTCTCTATGTTCCGACAGAGAATTGTATCGGCTTTCTGCCGTGTTGTGTAAATTATCTGCCATTGTAAATTACCTTATATAATTGTTCCAGAACTACCAGGGATGTTTAAATCCGTTTGCATACCTATTGTTCCTTTTTTCGATTTCTTCTTCTTTGCTATTTCCATAGCGTCTTCAGAAGCTAGTTCGATAGTAGGCGCTAATTCATCTCCTGATGAAACGGCTTGTCTTACTGGCTGTATTGCTTCCTGCACTGGAGGTGCAGAAGGTCTTCCCATACACATAATTGTTTCCTTCCTTTAATAAGTTGGTATTGTTAAATCACTAGATTGTGATGTAGTCACATCCGATGATTGAGATACACTACTTTTTTTCTTTTTATCGCTGACCACCGGAGTTGTATCTAAATCTGGTGGACTGGCTTTTGGGTCGAATGTATTACCGTCTACGTATTTAATATTAGGGTCAGGTCTTGTAACTACAGGTGGGGTTTTCGTTGATGAAAAGCACATGGTTATTTCTCCTATCCTAATAAGTTATCTTCGTTACGTTTTTTTAATTCGACTAACCAATTAACCACACTTCTTTGTCCTGCTTTGAACCAAACTGTACGTTCATCATCTTTCAAATCAGCACTTTTTTCTGGAAAAACTTTGTCTAAAGTTTTAACAAGTTCTTCCACTGTGTATGGTAATTGTATATCATCTAAAGGGTTCATATCTTTTTCCTTCTAATATGGGTACTATTAGCCCCACAAATTTCCAGTCATACTACCTTTTGCATATTCAGTAGCACGGTTTTCAAAGAAATTTGTATGTTCTACGCCATTTAAAACCCAATCAAGCCAAGGCAATGGGTTATCTTTGACAGCAAAATTAGGTTTTAATCCTAATTGTAATAGTCTTCTGTCGGCTATGTGACGTATATATTGTTTAATTTGATTTGGCTCGATACCTTCTACTCCACCTTGTTCAAAAGCTAGGTCAATAAATTTATCTTCTAATGATACCATATCTCTTGCAACATCGTATAAAGTTTTTTTGAAATCATCATTCCAAATATGTTTGTTCTCATCTATTAAAGCATGAAATAATTTTATCATGTTATCTACGTGATGACTTTCATCTCTTATGGACCAGGTAACTATCTGACACATACCTTTCATTTTTCCAAATCTTTGAAAGTTAAGTAACATTACAAAAGAAGCAAAGAGCTGCAATCCTTCTCCGAATGCTGAGAACGTTGCAAGTTCTCTAGCCATACCTTCTATACCTTCACCTTTATTTCTAAAAAGATAATCATGTTTATCAGCCATAGCTTTATATTCTTGAAATGCTTTGTATTCACTATCTGGCAATCCAATAGTATCATTAAGTAATGAATAAGAGTGCGCATGATTAGCTTCACTTGTTGCAATAGATGACAACATCATTCTTATTTCTGGTGGTTTAAATTTTGGAATATAATTATCAAGGTACGCTTGAGCAATATCGACATCGCCTTGCGTAAAGAACTTTAATATTTGTGTAATTAAATTCTTTTCCTTTTCATTTAATCTTTCATTCCAGTCTCTTACATCTTCGGCTAAAGGCACTTCGCTTGGTAGCCAGTGCATTTTTTGTTGTTGGTCGTAAGCTTCAAAAGCCCATGGGTATTGAAACGGCTTGTAGTGATTTCTTTCTTTTAATAAACTCATCCTAATAGTTCTACTCCCTCTATAATAATTAATATAAATAACTCAATTACTAAAACACTGTGATACACAGTCCATAATATTGTTTGTTTTTCTTTTTTCTTTTTACTGCAAGTGCAATATTTTTTTCTTGGTTTGTCCATGTCGTCAAATATACTACTGTCTGTCATTTTCCTTGTCCTCGATTTTTTAATTGTTTTCTGTTTCTTCCTTGTCGTTTCTTTTTATTCATCATGCTTGTGCTTGGTCTTCCACCAATGCTAGTCTTTTTATATCTAGACCTAGTTTCATGTGCTGAGTCGTTTGATAATAAATTGTTTTTCTTTTTTGCCATTATGCGTGACAAGCTAGACACTCGTCTTCTTCTGCGTCTGGTCTAACTTTCCTTTCTATCTTGGTTGAAATTATTTCTGCTCTTTTGATTGCTTCTGAACGACAATAGTAAAGAGTCTTTAATCCTTTTTTCCAAGCTGACAAATGTAGTAAATGTAAATCTTTAATGTTAACATCTGCTGTTACAAAAATATTTAAACTTTGTGACTGACAAATAAATTTCTGTCGGTCAGCAGCTAAGTCAATAACCCAACGTTGGTCTATTTCAATAGCAGTAGCAAACACATCTTTTTCCCAATCAGATAATTCTTTTAAGTGACGTACTGAACCACGTTTAGCTAGAATACTTTTCCAAGTAGTCTCATTATCTATTTCTTTTTCTTTTAATAATTTTTCTAAATATTTATTTTTCATTAAAAAAGTACCACTCATAGTTTTTTGACTATAAACATTTGCTCTAAGTGGTTCGATTGATGGACTAGTGCTACCACAAATAATACTGCTAGTAGCGTTAGGTGCTACAGCTAATAAATGAGCGTTACGTAATCCAGTTCCTACCATGTCTGGTGCTTCACCTTTTTCTTCTGCTAGTTTTCTAGAAGTTTCTTCAGCTTGTAATTTTATATGTCTAAACATAGATATGTTTTGACCTTTAGCTAAAGCACTTCCGAAAGGTATTTTTTTACTTTGTAAATACGAATGGAAACCCATTGTCCCCAGTCCAATACTACGTTCACGCATAGCAGAATACTTAGCACGGTGTAAAACATCAGGAGAGTTATTAATAAAATACTCCAATACATTGTCGAGGAAGCGAACCACGTCAGGTATAAAGTTATTGTTTTCTTTCCATTCATCATATGTTTCTAAGTTAAGAGAAGACAAACAACATACTGCTGTTCGTTCTTCATTTGTTGGTAATGTAATTTCACTACATAAATTTGATTGATGTACTTTTAATCCAATTTTCTTCTGAGACTCCGGCAAAGACTTTTGGATTGTGTCAATGAAACTGATATAAGGTTCACCAGTTGCCACTCTAGTCTCAAGAATTTTTTGCCATAATTTTTTAGCAGAGACTTTTCTAACCACTCGTCCTGTATGTGGGTCAATAAGTTCCCAACTGTCATCGGCACTAGGGTCAATAGTGCATTTATCAATAACAGACATAAACTTATCAGAGATATTAATACCATGGTGCAGATTAAGACACTTACGATGAATGTCCCCACCACTAGGTTTACGCATTTCAATAAACTCTTCAATTTCTGGATGTGATATATCTTGGTATGCAGCATAACTTCCTCTCCTTGTTTTACCTTGACTGAACGCTAACATTTCTGAGTCAACTACGTGCATGAAAGGAATTGAACCAGACGATTGTGAGCCACCACTAGTTGACGTACCGTCACTTCTTATGTGTCCCCAATATCCACCAATTCCTCCACCCACTGAAGCTAACCAAGCATTCTCTGTGTAGTGTTCTGTTAATCCGACTCGACTATCTGGTACATAATTAAGAAAGCACGAAATAGGCATTCCTCTTTTAGTTCCACCATTAGTTAAGATAGGTGTAGAAAACATAAACCATAGATTAGAAGCATAAGAATATATTCTGTCAGCCATAGCAGAATCATCTGAAAATATTTTTGATACTCTATAGAATGCTTCTTGAGGACTTTGCTCTTCCTCTGTTAAATATCTATCTTTTAATATTCTCAGCCCTGCGTCTGACAATAATGCGTCTTTACTATAGTCCATATTTCTATTCCTCATCTTTCGGATAATTTATTTTGTGTGTTAAATGTAAATTTAATTGGTCAGTGTCAGTGTCTTTATCAATTAAAAAGTCAATGTATTGTCGAGCCTTTTTTAAATCTTCAACTCCCCCTTTTAGTTTGTAACGACAAATGTATTTCACTACATTGCCTTGGCAAAAATTGAGTTTGTTTTTAATTATAAAATCAATAGGCTCGATTGCGTGTTGTGTATAATGAGGTGGTTCTTTAATTATATCTGCCATCTAGTTACCTCACCAGTTTTCTTATTGTATTCACCATGTCTTAAAATTCTAGCAACTTGAGCTTGTTGAAAAGCGTCATGTTCTAGTAAACCTTCTTTGGCATATGTTTTAACAACTAGTTCCCACTGTTGTTTAAGTGGTAACTTTTTATTATTAAGTATTTTTTGTGCTGTAACTTTTCCTACTTTTGGACAGCCAGAAAATCCGTCAACTGAATCACCAGTTAATGTTTGTATCATGTGCCAGTGGTCACAATCTTTTTTAGAAAGTTTTTGTATTGTTCTACCGTCTTGACAAAGTTTACCTGGAATTTGTCTTAGGTCTTTATCAAGTGAACAAATAATACGTTCTTCTTTTTTTTGTGGCTGTGTAGCTAGAATACCTAGAACATCATCTGCTTCTAAGTTTGGATAAATGATTGCGTCATACTCATCAATTAACCATTTTCTAATTGCCCCTAATATTAAAGGTTTACGTTTTGCTTTACGATTATCCTTATAGCTAGGTAAGATGTCTTTTCTAAAGTTAACACCGTCTGTTAGTGCAATTGTTATGCTATCACCTTTTAGATTTTCTTTTAAATCTTCTATCTCTGATAGTGCAAGATATTTTCCGTGGTTCTCATCAGCGTGTAATGTCCAAACTGTTGAGTCTTCCCACTTAATACTATGCTCTGCCATAGTCGAAGCTTTATAAGCTATGATGTCCCCATCAATTAAGAGTCTTCTCTTCATGGATTAATCCTCCTGTGGATTGGTTAAGTTAAATTTTTTGATTGGAATAATTCTTTTAAAGGAATTAGAATGCACTTACTTGCATGGTGGTCACCAATCATTTTGTAGTTATCTTTAAATTTGTCAGCTATCTTTTTTAATTTAGGTACTTCAAATATTAATTTACAATAATCTTCTTTGCCTATTGCTAATATGTGTACCCAATAGTCTGCTTCTGTTTTAGATAAGCCACTAGGTTTGCCCCAACATTCAACTTCGATTGCGATGTTGCCTGTCTTAGCCCACCAGTCTCTTTCTGTTTTTACTTCTAGTTTGTTTTTGTCCTGGTCCAATAACGATACTATTTTCTTTTCTCGTTCTTGACCGTACTTTAAGTCTATATCAAATTTACTGTTCTTCATTAATGTGTCTCACTCCAATTGTTTCCTATTTTATATTCGCCTGTTAATGGCACTCTTAATTTGAAGTGTTCACCAGTTCGTTTAATACATTCGACAGCCAACAATCCTATCTCTGTTGCTTCTTCTCTGTCACATTCAACTTGTATTTCATCGTGTACCCACAATACTTGTTGAACTCCAGAAAAGTTTTTAACAGCGTTGTCAAACTCAACTAACCATTGTTTACAAACGGCTGCGCCTGCGCCTTGCAACAAAGTGTTTAATGCACTAAAAGTATTTCTTACTTTGATTTGTCTTTTGTCTAGACCTACCAAGTAACCACGTTCAGCAGAAAGTTGTACTTGTTTGATTAATTTATTTAAAGCAGGTAACCTATCTAAGAAACGCTTTTTAACTTTTGCTGCTTCCTTGTTAGTCTTACCAGTTACCTCTGCAATCTTTCCTACACCTGCGCCATAAAGCCAAGCGTACAAAAATCTTTTACTTTGGTCTCTAGTTTCTAAACCTGCATTGTGTTGATTAGTAGTGTGTATATCACCGTTGACTACAATGTCAGCGTATGCACCACCATCAAATTTTGCAATGTAATGACCAAGCAATCGCAGCTCAAGTCCACTTACATCTATTCCAATTAACACTTTACCTTTTGGTACTGTAAAGAGTTCTCGAAATTCTTTTCCGTAAGGTACACTTACTGAAGGTACTTGCTGTAGGTTAGGTTTCATTGCTGTTGCCCTACCAGTTACAGCGTTGTTAGTATTAACAGTGCCGTGTAGTCTTCCGTTACGTTCTAGTTTTAGATAAGCTTGATTACCTTCTGATAACATTCCAATTCTTTTTTCTAAAAGAAAATATTTTGCTAACAGTTTTGCTTCTGGATAATCTAAACTATTTAAAACTGTATCATCTACTTTTGCTTTACCGTCTGGTGTAAAGTCTTTTGGTTTCCAATCATACTTAGTCTTTAATCTATCAGCTATGTGTTGTCTGCTAGAAGGATTAAATATAATGACTTTATCTTTTAATGGTTTACCAGTTTTTTCTGAAACTCTTTTAACCGTAATAGGTTTAAAAGTTTCTTCCATTTCTGTTTTAATCTTGTCTCTTTGTCCAGACAAGTCAGCATAAAGTTTGATTGCTTTTTCTTTATCAAACAATACTCCATATCTTTCTTGTTTAGATATGAGAGCAGCTACATCGTGTTCGAGTTGCAAAGATTCTTCCGAATATTTTTTGCCCAAAATTATTTGGTATAAGTTATGTGTAACCTCTACGTCTTGTACACAATACTCTAACATTTCATTTGTAAACTCTTGCCAGTCTGTCTCAAACTCTTGCTTGTAATTCCCTAGTCTAACACCCCATGCTTTAAGGCTATGTTTGTTGACTAATTTTCTTGGGAAGTCTTTAGTATGTACACGCTTCATGTCAGACTCCATTAAGTCAGACCATATTAACCGTGTAGCAACTAACGTATCAAAAACTTTTGCTTTAGTTTTGAAGTTATATAATTTCTCTAACACAGGAATATCAAACTTAATAATATTATGTCCGATAATAAGTTCTGCATTCGTAAGTTTGTCTATGGCTTCATCCGTAGATAAAGTTAAGACTTGTTCCGTGTCTATATCTTTTAAGACTATGCAGTGTATTTTCGTACACTCTTCTAATAAGTTATCTGTTTCTATGTCAAAACAGTATTTGCTCATGTTTTTATTTTCCTTATTTTAATTACATTGACAGTAGGCATTGTTGTTATGTTACCTACGTCTCCTAACGTGCCATTATCTTCAAAGTTAACGTCACCTACAATTATATGTACATCCTTGTCGGCTCTAATAAGCCAACCTGCTGTAATACAAATTGTTACTTTACTATTTTTTGCTTCTTTTAAATTTAACCAGGCACTATTGCTGTTAATATCTTTCCAATAGCAATGCACAAATGGTGCGTCCAATATTTTTTTATGTATAGTTGGTAGTTTCATTAGTGTACTGTTGCCATTTCTACAGTTACTCGACACGCAGCTTCTTCAAACATTGAAACTTCATTCAACATTAATTCACAAGCTAGTCTAACTGTTGTGTTAGGGACTTGAATAGTTGCCATCTTATAAGGATTCTTTTTACAAAGTTCGATAGCGTCACTTACTTCTTTAGTAACGTTCCAACTTGTTTTAATATTAGAAATCCTTTTCATGTCCCTCCGTTATTTCTGTTAAACACGCTGTGTCATTGTCAAAATATAATGTTCCACATTTGCCAGTGTCACCAGTGTGTCTATTTTTTAATACACGTATTGTTGTGTAGTTTTTGTTCTCATCATCTTGTTGATTTTTTTCAAGGGAAATGACTCCGTCTGATAATTGACTTATGGCAGCCGACCCCCTAAGACTATTTAATGATGTTTGTAATCCGTCTTCGTAACCTTTGTTACCTTCTGGTCTTCTTAAATGATTAACAACAAATAAACCTATGCCAGTAGACTCAACTAAACTTCTTAGCTTTGTCATTGTGACATCAATTAATTTTCGTTCATCAAAACTTTCTAGTCCACTAATTACAATTGATAAGTGGTCAAGTATAATCCATTTTACATTTAAACCTTTTGCAAGGTATTGAATTTTAGATAATAGATTGTCTGATTGTGTTGAGCCAAAATGGTCAAACATATAAAACAAACCACTACCAACTGTAGAGTCAAAACTTTTTTTAAACTCTTCTTTATTAACGTTATCTTTAGATAAGTGTAATGGTCTTTGTAAATCAATTCCCATTATACCTAATGCAGAACGCTTAACACTTTCTTCTAATGCAATGTAGCCTACGCTTTCACCGTGTTTTAAAAGATGATGTGCTATTTGTCTGCAAAGCTGTGACTTACCTTGTCCAGTCCCACTAGTTATTGTAATTAACTCACCTCTTCTCATGCCTAAAGTTTTTTTGTTTAGACATTCAAAAGGATAAGGAACTGTTTCAGTTTTATCTTCTTTAGAAATTAAATCAAAAACTTCTGTTCCAGATACAATTCCGTCTGGTCGATAAGTCTTTGCACCCCACATACAATCTATAAGTTTTGCAGTTTCCCCCTGGACCAACATATCGTTAGCGTCTTTTCTTGGGAGTGTTGCTATTTTACATTTACCTGGAGTAAATAATTTTGAACATTCTTGAGCTGCCTTTTTGCCTGCTTCATCTGAGTCAAACATTAAAACAATTTCACTTGCTTGTTCTAGCCACTCAAGTTGCTGTTGTAAATCTTTCTTTGCGCCTTGGCTTCCAGTCTTTACTGAAACACAAGCCCATTTTAAACCTTGTGCTTGAGCCATGCTCATAGAATCTATTTCACCTTCTAAGATTACTATTTTTTTATTTGTATCACGCCATAAGTTTTGTCCAAACAGTGTGGCTTGTTTACTATCACCTAACCATTGAAATGATTTGTCTGGATAACGTAGTTTCTGTGCAACTAATTTATTATGTTTATCATAGTAGTTTGCAATTTGAACTGTCTTACCGTTATATTTTCCAGTCTGATAATTAAACTTGGTTGTTGTTGCCAAGTCTATATGTCTTTTGTTAAGAGGTTTAAGTTCCCCATGTATTAATTCAGTTTCCAATTTTGTTTCCTCTTTTTGTTCGTAAGTATGATAGTAATGTCCACAGCCAAAACAGTGTCCGTGTCCGTCTGTATAAACAGCCACGTTGTCTTTGCTCTGGCATTCGGAACATGGTGCGTGATAACTAAAATCACTTTTTTCCATATTGTTATTTCCTTGAAATTTTTTTGACCCAAAATATTTGGTCTGAAAAGAAAGACCCCTTTGATATTATCTCAGGGGTCACTACAAAAGGCAGTGCATATGAACTCACTACCTAAACGAAGGTATACCCTAATTTAATTCTTTTATCCACTCTTTTGGAATGAAGCCGTCAGCATATTTAAAACCATGCTTCTCGCACCACATTGCGTATGTTGTTTTGGATTTTTTTGAAATCCTAGTTTTAGAATTTGAAAATACAAATCTTAAATCTAGATTAGGGTATTGATTTTTAACAAGTAAAGATTTTTGTTTGTCTACTGTTAAAAACCTACCTTTGCCTTCTATGTACATAGGCTCACCATCTTTTTTAAAAAGAATAAAATCTGGTGTGTATCTATGCACCTTTTCAGGTTTCGTATATTTTAAAGTTATTGTTTCGTACTCAAACTTAATGTTTTTTAATTTTAATTGAGTAGCTATTTGTTCTTCTAAACCACTTCGGTATTTAGAAGTCGTCTTTATCTTCTTGTACCTCGGTCTTAGTATCACTTGTAAACTCCTCAGTCGATTGTGTTTCTGAGTGTTCATATCCTTCTTCTTCTTTAAAACCGTAACCAGAAGAATTTGAGCCACCTTCAATTAACTTAATTATTTGTGCAGCTCTAAGTCTCATACTAACACCTGCGCCCACCATGGAGGTAAAGTACGGAATAAGTTCAGCACTAACTTTTAATTCTGAACCTCCCCAAACATTTACGTTTAACATTGGTTTGCCTTTTGCGTCAAAGAGTGTTGGTTTGTTTTCAAAACTCTCACCACTTTTAGTAGTTACTTTTGCTTTACATTTGAATTTTAAGATAACGTTACCAGTTGGCTTTCCGTCATCATCAACTTCATCGTAGTACGGTGGGTCAGCTTGTTTAACTTTCTTCCCATTCGATTTTTCTGCGCCTATCTTTACGCTTTCTTCTCTAGCCGTATCAATCATACTGATAACGTCTTGAGCGTCTTTTTTACTTAGTATAAGATTTGTTTTATAATCACCTACTTCAGAGAACTTAGTATCAGGGCTTGATAGCCATGGGTACTGAGCAATTCCGATTGGTGTAACAATCTTTGTGTACTTATTCTTCATTGTCGTTTTCCTCGTTTACTGTTTCTTTATCTAAATAGCCTTTTTCAATTAAGGCTACGCCCTCGTCTAAGGGCATTTGAACTTCGTCCATTGTTGACTCCGTTAGTTCTAATAGGGGTACTATTAAATAACCCATTAGTGGATTGGTTTAAGCAAAGAAAAACTCACTCTTTAGAACTTCCTCGATATCAAAGTCACCTTTTTCTGGAACTTCTGGAAGCTTTGTTTTCTCGCTATCGTTTAATATTGGTAACATTGATGTTTTAAAGTCTTCTAACGGACAACCATTTGAGTACATTTCTACAAATGTTTCTCTAATTGTGTCAGCTAGTGTTTGACTGTCGGCAGCCAATGTTCCGAAAGAGTCATGCACATTACAAAAATGTGACAGCCCTTTGTCATACGCTTTAACTACGCACATAAACAAATGCGCTGAGTCTTGAGCGTGTATGTAGTTCGGTGGACAACTATTTTTAGCTTTGTGTACCGAAAACTTTTCTGTCTCTACATTTATTCTTGGTTTTATTATTTCACCAAACAATTTAGTTTTTACTCTCATAGATTTAAATTCTGGATAATCTTGTATAACTGGAAATCCAACTGGATTATTCCAACGTACAGCGTGTCCAGACTTTGCTAAAACTTTTGCACAATCTTGTAAGAATGCCATTCCTAATCTTGCTGAAGATAAAACCTCACCCATTGAGTCCCAAATCACACCTGCTAAAAATGTACAAGCTTGAAATGAAGCACTACCAAACGGATGTAAGTCTCCCTGGTCCTTCCTTTTTACAATGTCCTCATCAACAAAATCACTACATGAGTATCTTGTCGAACCATAAGGACTTGTCATTATTGCTCTCTTAACTGTAGAACGTTTAACTCCAAACTGTAACCAAAGTTTTGCAAACTCACTGTCAGTCATTGTTTTTAAATTTTCAATAACTTTATCTTTGACAACTGAATAAACATCTTGAGGTCTTTCACTGTTTGATAAGTTAACTGCTTTTGCCGAGGGCGTGTGTCTTAGTATTCCAGAGTAATGTTGTATTCCATTACAAGAACCGTCTTGGTTACAAATAAAATGACTAACGTAGCCATAACCTTTTGCTTTAAATTTGCACCACTCATCACACCATGCAAGAAATTGAAAAGGTTTATCTGCGTGTTCCCAATCTCTATTAGTAAAAGGGTCATCTTGTATTTCTTTAAACATTTGAAAATTACTTTCAACCCAATCTAATTGTTCTTTTCTACTTACTTTATCAATTCCAAATAGAGCTGCCCCAGTGACAGCTAACCAATAATCACCTTTGTTCTCTTCAGTGATTGCTTTACCTGTTCCAAACAAGTGTAAAGCTTTTGCAAAATCAACTCCTTGTCCATTTAAATAATTAGTTACATGATAACATCTAGACCTAAAATCCAATGTGTGTGCATGATAGAAAATTACTTTTAAAAACATTTCTGCTATCCACAAAACTTTTGCAAACAATAATCTTTTAGATTTTTGTCTTGCGTTTTCTGTGTGGACCAGGACAGCTTTTTGTCTGTACTCTTTTCTTGCTTCGGCGTTTGTATCTATGTCGTGTGGTTTGTTTGGTAAATCTTCAAGTTCAGCTTTTGGTAACCCTCCAATGTTAATGTTTTTGTCCCAAGCTTTTTTTAAAACTTTATAAACAAACTCATTTATTTTGTACGGTGTGTTTTGCATTGCATTAATGCCTTTATAAATAATTGGCATTTTAACATCTTTTATTTGCTGAAGGTTTTCTCTTTTACGATACTTAACTAATGTTAAAGGTTTTATGTGTCTACTGTAATAACCTCCACCAGTTACTTTGCCTTCTTCCCACATTCTTGGTGGAATGATTGTCGGAAAATATTCTGGTGCAAGAACTTCTAAAAAATCATTTCGATTGTTTATCCATTCTAAAGTTTTCTCTGTAGGTAATAAAACTTTTTCTTGTCTGCGTCTTCTTATTTGTGATTTAACTTCACAAAGTCCAGTAGACAAAACCATAAG
>Ga0181421_1000330_pt1 | contig 13685 bp, 20 predicted proteins | sample 44SPOviralmetaG_FD_130146 | JGI IMG/M metagenome (GOLD analysis project Ga0181421, IMG submission 130146) | Marine viral communities from the oligotrophic San Pedro Time Series (SPOT) site, San Pedro Channel, CA, USA - 44 SPOT_SRF_2013-06-19 | ecosystem: Environmental > Aquatic > Marine > Strait...
TGAAATAGGACGAGGAGGAGGATACAAAAACTCTCCAAGTCCAGGGGATATCTTTGGTGATTTCCGCCATAAAACCACTAGACCAAGAGTCAAGAAGACGATCTCAGCAGGAACGGCAAGAAATGCACGCCAAGACAAGAAAGTAGTTGGAAACAAACAGAGGAAACTAAATGATGCAATGAAACGTGAAAGAAACAACAATGAGAACGACTCACCAGATGAAAAAAGGAAAAGAAAACGAACAAATTTGAGGGCAAGAGAGAATGTATTAAGAAGAAAGAGATCACCAGATTAAAAAAGCATATTTGATTCGAAGTTAAAGCGTTCGCCTTTCTGAACTCGGAGTCAATGCAAAGTGATACAACTTCAATGCATGGGATGTTCATACATTTAGATCCAATCTCTGGTGTTGTTGAGCCATATTCGAGTGACATACAGGAAATTTTGAAAGAACAATCCACCCCATCCGACATTTATCTAGGATCGAAGTGCTTCAATGCGACTGTTCATCTCAGAGAAAATGGTGCTCATTATCAAACAACACCTGAAATAAGTGGCCCAAGAGGAGGGAAACCAGGTGGGTATCGAGAAGTGAGACAAGTGACGGCACGTTTGCTTTCAACTAATAACAAAATACAGACGTCAGAGGGGTGGAGATTTTCTACCAGAGGTGGTAGCCCCATTGAGCTGGTGGCTCTACCCATAAACAACAGAGTAGCAACATGGCAGTGGTGTGCTTTACCAAATTTCTCTCCCGACATGGAGGACTGGATATGTTATGAGAGTGATGTGAATGACAACCTTGAAAGGGCGTGGACAATCGAAGGAAACGACAATTTTGAATTGGTGATCCCGGTGGGGATCACCAGCAAACGGATCATTGTCGATCGTTCGCACGCGTTCTTCCGTCAGCAAGACACCGAAATTTCTACGAACCAAAGGTGGGTGAGAAGAATCTTGATGGAAGAAACGTGGGTAAGTAGAATCAGAGATTCTTCTATGCACAACTGCCCAGATGATGTCTGTGCTATATGTATATGCACTTATACCGAAACTCCAATGATATCCCGCAGGACACTTCCTTGTAAGCACACGTTTCATTGCGCCTGCCTGGCGCCCATCAGGGACAAGAGGTGTCCATTGTGTCGAGCTCAGTTCTCTTAGTGCTGTTCGGTATAAATATATACAAATACATACAAATAATCATGCAGACTCTCAAACATGAGTGGCCATCGACGCTCATGTTTGAGGGTGCAGAGATGTACCTGGAAGAGCGTCGCATCGTAGAAGCAATCTACCGCCAGCGCAACATGAACGGCGGCAAAGTCTGCGTGCTCATGCTACGGAGCTGCGGTCACTGCTCGTGGCATCCTCTCCACGAGAGCTACGAAGGTCCGACAGTAAGCGTGGACCGCTGGCCGGACGAAACCCACAAATGGCGCTGGAAACTCAGTCATACCCTGTCGAATGCGGAATGGGAAGATGCCGTGTATCGTAAAACTCTAGTTGTGTCTTCGGAAGGCGTGGACCTTTCTGCCGAAGTCGATAAATGATACATAATTAAGTTGGCTGAATTCGTCTTAACACTTGCGCGTCAGTGCCAGCGGGGTGCATGGGAAAGTTGCCGACGCCATTCTCCATCGACGCAGGCCACACTCCAGTATCGGAGTACCTGCGAGGAGCGGGTCGCTCGCACAAATGAGAGAAACGAGCTCCAGGATACACGGTCGATCCGTGCGGCATGTGTAAGCTCGGTAGCACGGATTGACCGGTTGGTTTGCCCGGTTGGATTTGAGTATCTACACATGTGTCTTTGTTGAGAGGACTATGAGAGGACTACGAGAAGGGGCCTAGGCTTCTTCTTTCTCTTTCTTTTCTAAACTTTAGAAAAGAAAGAGAGAGATGACCCATGGGCCTATGGGTGGTCAGTGACATCCATGGAATTTACACACATGTGTAGCTACTCAAATCCAACCGGGCAAACCAACCGGGCAAACCAACCGGGCGTGATGACAAAACGGAGGCATGATCCATCTTACCACTACCTCGCGTTACGTTTGTTTACGCGGCCCATGACACATCTCAATCAGAATCCTATCTGTGCTTTGGTGAAGGTTCCGGAACGGTATGATAACGCAAGTGATGCTGCGGCGTACAAGCCTGTCGTCGACAGAGTCGTCGACAAAATGAATGCCAAAGGGCCACACGTAAGAGCTGAAATCTTAGCGATCATCACAGTCAACAAGGACTCGAAGTCTGCAGCAAGATTGAAGTTGTTGAACCTCTTTTCTGGAGAACCGGAAGCCAGCGTGGCAGAAGAATCTATCACTCAGACTCTGTTCGACAACGAGTTGCTGGTGGATTGAAGTGGTAGCGACCATCTTCAAAGGGGTCGCTACCACCCTGTCTTTGGGTTCAGGGGTGTTCAAGGGGGGTCGGGGGGTCCGACCAAATTAGAGTGGTGGTCAGATTAGAGTGGTGTCAATCTGAAATGGCCTTTTGGGTTGAGGTGTGAGAGGCTCGGGATTATGGCGTTTCATACCCACATCGAATTGTGACGCTTTGTAGAATTGCAAACGTTTCGCGTATTGTCCCGTAAATACTGAAAACTTGTCATAAATGTCGATTATTTTCTTCTCAAACAGTGGTGAAAGATCTCGCTGTATCCTTCCGGATGCTTGAACAACATCACTCCTTGGAGTAGCTAGTATTAATGTGTTCAATCCCTTAATGTCTAACCCAACTGAAGCTATAGAATACGTTCCTAGAATTATCGATTTTTTTTCTGATTCTTTCAATTCATGTGGTTTCATCTTCCCCCGATACAATCCAATTTCTGATTCATATTCACCATTTATTTCAATTATATGTTGCATTATTCTTTCAAGGTGATTTCTCCTTTCACTCAAGACGAGAACTTTACTCATCATGTTTTCTACAGCCTTTATTGCGATCAGATGAGTGCGCTTTTCATCTTCAACAAGTGATGTGATCATACCCACATGATCAGGCTTCTTAGTCTTTGGGTTCATAAGTTCTGTGCACTCTGATACATCCGGATACTCAACTAAAACTTTCAGTGGGACTTTTTCCCTCGTACCCGAGTAAATCAGTCCACCAATGTGTGAAAACAATACGTTTTCTAGTTTGTCTTTTCTTGAAGGCGTGGCACTTAGTCCGAAGATATGCTTCACACCCCATCGAGTAAGAAGCTTGCTGAATGTCTCAGTACATACCAGATGGCATTCATCAATTCCCATGACGGAAAAATCATCAAACAGCATAGGATTAATGTCTTCTTTCATGCTTAATGTTTGGAGCATACAAATTACAACATCGCAATTTTCAACTCTGACTGTAGATCCCTGGACACGCCCAATTCTTATATTGGGACAAAAGAAATTAAACCTTTCCTCCCACTGATCTGCAAGTTGATTTGTATGCACAACTATGATCGCCTTTTTTCGAATCACTTTTATTAATATGTATATGAACAAAACTGTTTTTCCACCTCCACAAGGAAGAGATATCAAGCCCATTCCACCTCCTCTTTCAATTTGAATATTAAGTATATTTTTGATACAATCTACAGCAACATCTTGACACCTGGTTGTATCAAGTTTGAAGTCCTCTAACAAGTTAACGGAATCATCAATATTAGCTCCTTCTTGAAACATACTCTCTGCTTTTCCAATATTCTTGATGCCCCATGCTCTAGGTACCGTAACACTTCCATTGGAGTTCAATTGATACACAACAAAACTTTTTTTGGGCATTCCATACTCAATTTTTGTCTCTGGTTTGAACTTTAATTCCTTTTGAATAAATTTGAATTGATCTTGAGTCGGAAAGAAAGTGAATCCACTTTTGTCAATTATGTTTATACTCATTATTGTAACTCGAATATTGATTACTTTTAAGTCCCCAAAAAGTCCACAAAAATGTCAAGTTAAAGATAATCATTTCAAAGTCATTTCAAAGTCATTTCAAAGCAATGTTGCAAAAGATTCATTTTGTAATCGACAAGAGCGGCTCCATGGCGAATATGATGGAAGATGTGAAAGTGGGCATACGAGAGACACTTAGTGGCATTGATGAGTGTGATGTTTCTGTATCTACTTTCAATGATGAAGTGAAAATTGATGAGTCTGTTTCCAAATCATCTTCTTTCATAATGCCAGAACTTTCTTGTCGTGGAGGGACAAGGTTGTATGATTGTTTGGAGCAAGTTTTAAGTAAAGAAATGGATTCCACAAACACAATGGTCGTGGTATTGACAGACGGGATTAACAATTCAGGATCTTCAACAGAAGAAAATGTCAGAAAGTTGATGTTGAAGTTCAAAGAAAATAACAACATCATGAAATTTCTAGGAGCTAATATGGACGCACTGTTGAACGCTGCGGTACTAGGGGTGGACGCTTCAGATGCACTGACTTATGACGGGGAAAATGTTAGAAACGCCTTTCGGGCAGTGTCAGAAAACTTATCAGAGTATCAACAGTCTGGTGTCAATGTTCCATTCTTACCACTGCAACGGGCTGCTTCTATCGCTACACCCCCCCCCACACACACCCTAACCCCCGACTGCGACCCCCCGAAAGTAAGGAGGTGTAACACCAACATTAGATAGGCTAGGTACCAGTGTAAGTAAGCGGTCGGGTTTGGGACACAAGTGTTCCCTTGTGGTCGGGTTTGTGTAAGTGTTGTAACCAAGAGAACAAGGCGGCCTCAAGTCCCCACTCGTCCTGTACAAAAACAAGACTGCCTTCACAGGGATGCATCAGGAACCAAACAAGACTGCGTTTATAGTGATAAAACAAAAGGTGTATGTTGACCCAGCCGAGGAATCATTCTGTCCGCAAAATAGTGGGTTGCACAAGAAGATGTTTGGGAAGGTAGTGTATGCTGAGACAAAAGAAGGAGCGTTGCTGCAAGTGGCGATGGAGCTTGGCAAACTCGCTGAGGTGCAGAATGTGAATGGATTTCTCTTATTTGCAGACGACGAGGGGTGGCAGTACAGTACGCCGGACATTGAAGAGGGAGGCTGGAAGAATTTTGAGGCTGATACTTGACACTCTTCAAGAAGTCAGTGGGGTGAAGAGGAGGTGTGGGTTCTTAGAATGTGCTTGTGAACCACTACAAAATTGTTAGGCAAGGAAACTTAAATTAAAGACAATTAAACGAAGACTTGTATCATGTTTAAGAAACCCCGAAAAACGTGCCATTCAGACGCTAGGTACAGTTATGAACACATACACGACAATATTATGAAAAGAATACCAGATTCGGAACAATCGAATTATCTGTGTGACATCATGCCTTTGCTCGAAAAGGTGTCAGATTTGAGTTTGATGGAGGCAAGAAAGGAATTTTTCTGGTTAGCACAATCCTGGATGACAACGGATGAAAAAAAGTCTTTCACAGATGAAGACAAAGCACCAGAGGCCTCAGATCCGAATTGGTGTAACCTTTGTGAAAAGATTGCAAGGTTTAGGCTTGACGAGTCTGGGGCGACTGTAACTTGCGATGAATGTGGATGGGCTAAAAGTTTTATCGGGCCTTCGTCTGATAGATATCTTCCATGGGACTTCGAGCCTCCACCACAACCTTGTCCATATAAGCGCTCGAATCATTTTAATGAATATCTTGACTCCTTCATGGCGAGACAATCATGCAACCTTCCTGACAATCTTTTTGAAAATATATACAAAGAACTAAAAAAACAACGAATCAATGATTATTCTAAACTTACCCAAAAAAGAATAAGACAAATAATGAAAGACTTGAGAATGAACAAATATTATGAAAGTGCACCTTTTATATTATACCAAATTAAAGGAGAAAAGCCTCCTGAGTTGACACGTGCAATTGAAGAAGAACTGAAATCGAATTTTGATTTGATTCAAGAACCTTTTGAGAAAGTTGTAAAAGAAGTGGCTCCGGAAAGAAAGAACTTCTTGTCTTATTCTTATACAATATTCAAGATGCTTCAGTTAATGGAACTTGATCATTTATTAGAATATTTTACTTTGTTAAAATCAAGGGAAAAACTTATAGTGCAAGACAAGTTATGGAAAGGCATTTGTATTGAACTTGGATGGCGTTTCATACCAAGTGTTTAATTTACGATCTTATTGAATCCCCATCCACTTTGAATTTTTTGTTATTGTTATTTTCTTCGTTATTTTCTTCGTTATTTTCTTCGTTATTTTCTTCGTTATTTTCGTTATCTTTTTGAATAGCTCGTTTGCAAAGATCTCCCTCACCTAATTTAAATAACAATTCTCGATGTGATTTTTGAACGTAAGGGTGTCTCTTCCACCCCACTCTCTTCCAGTATTCTACATCTTCCCAAAATTGAGTGAATAATGGCATGTTTTTGGTCAACCAATTCTCATCTCTTTCAACCACGGTAATGTCAAGCGTATATGGATCCTCTTTGTATTGAACAAAGTGTGCTTTCTTCAGGTCAAACACAAACAAACCGAGTTGCAGTTGACCCATGTAGTACACCGGAACCTTTCCTTTTTTGATCTCTCTTTTGTATGGGCATTTTATTTCGAGAAGAATGGGTTCTTCATCACCATCTCGATCATCAGATAATGATTTTAGAGAAATACCATCAGGGGAGTGTGCTAAAATATCAATAGAAGGGTGTTGTGTTAGTCCTAGTTCTACAACACATCTTCCCATTTCTTTTTCGTACAATTTTATTGCCTTTTCTTCATTATCTATGCCATGCTGAGTTGCATCATTGCCCTTGAATTCAACAGGACAACCGGCTTTCTCTGCAACAACTTGATCCCATGATTGAAATCGATTTGTGCCTAGAAGGGTATCACACATACTTCCTGTGATTCTAGTCTTTCTTAATTCAAACCATTTTTTTGATCTTTGAGGTATAAGAGGTGTTTCAATGCACTCTTTTATCCAAGGGGTGATATGGAACTTAGAAATGTCCATAATTACTTTAGTTTCGAACAATTGGTTTTAATACAAAATGCTCTTAGGCCTTCTACCACCACAAAACGAACAGCACACCAGTAAACAACAAAGCACACACAACACTAGAAGAATACACACGAAGAGGAGGTCTGGTGCAAAATACTTTGGGACTGACAATGATGGTGGTTTGGAGGGTAACTGTGGAGGCATTGGAGGGTGCGGTAACAAAGGTGGAGAAATTGGAGGGTGCGGTAACAAAGGTGGAGACATTGGAGGCGGACTGACTAAATACGCAAGAACGGTATCCAGCTCATTTTTTAATTCTTCAAGTTTTGAGTCGACGAGAGGTAGCATATCGCTTAACTGTTGATCAATATGTTTACACAAAGTGTAGCAGGATGACAAGACAAATGATGTCACTTCCAACATTTCGCCACCTTGTACCATTCCATTGCCTTTAAGTCTTTCAGAACACACGGTGAGAAACGACAATTTGCACGACTACATGTTCCCTTACGAAGTACGCGATTGCAAACCAATTCGGGACGGATCCAAGTTTTGTGAGTCTTAACCAAGGTGCTTTTCAGTTCAACAAACACCATGGAATTCCACAAGGACAGATCTCCCTCTTGCAAGAGAGACATCTCTCTACCTCCACCAACTCTCTTGTCTTTAACTCACATCCAGCAGGAATGATGCATCATTCAGAACGACCTCCTGTAGCTTACGAGACAGGTATTCGTTCTCGACTTCAATCTTCATGTTCTCGACTTCAATCTTCATTTTCTCAACTTCAATCTTCACGTCGTACTCGACTTCTTCTGCAATCATTTTCTCAATGTTCATTTCACGCTTCACTTCTTTCAAATAACGAGTCTTCTTGGCCTTCTTATTCTTCTTCTTCTCATGCTTGTCGGTGATGGGTGACGGTGGATTGTTGAATAAATCGAATGCAGTGTGTAGCGAAGAATTTAACTCGTCATCTATTTTCTTCATGACGCTCGAGATCCCCTGGTGTTCGGATAGTAATTTCATTGACTCATTGAAGGAGAAACACATAGCAAACTCCAAGTGTTTGTACCATTTGCGAATGTCCCTGTCATCACTTCGGAAGATTGCATAGGGCTTTTCGCGCAGGGCGGCTGGGTCCAGTGCTACAAACGAAGGATCCAAAATGTATGACGTCCCATCAAGTACCTCGACAAGAAGGACAGTATGATCGCGTGTGGTATCGGCCGTAAGGTCATAGATGGTGCGCCATTTGAAGCTGTTGTCATTCGACACCAGAAGAGGGTTCACACGCGGTAACGCCGTGCACGGAATGAATTTGATATCGATCACCTGGTCTTCCATGAAGTAAATAGACGTCCCAGCCATATTATTGAAAAAAGAGACTACCAAGTGACAGGTCAGGTTGGTGAACTCGAAACAATTGAGACATGTTTGAAGTCTATCCATCGGTAGCCCTGTGGTGCTTGAGAACACTGGAGGTGTCTTGTGTGAAGCAATGAGGACATTTCCAGTGATGATTGATAACGGTTTGACCTCAATCGTCATGATGTATCCTCCCTTGATCACAGATGTCACGTTTTGTTTTTGCTTCTCATACTCATCCACACTCCCACAGACAGTGTGTGCGTCGTCACCGCTAAATCCTGACATCGCTTTCACGATTCTTTGTTTGTCTTTCATCTTCGTCACACACGCCCTTAACACATGGTAAGGCAACCTCAGCAATCCGCTCAAGGGAGAACGATCCGGATCGAGTAGGAAGTCGACAAGAGCGAGCAGGTTCATGATTGCGTCTTGCGAGGGATTTTGGCGGTTCGGATTTGAACAGGTGACACATGTGTGTACCAGAATCTGCTATTTTGCTGGTACCACCCGGTCGCCACCACCCCGGGAAACTTAGTGACTTCGTACAAGTGATGGAATTAGGAAAATCGAACGTGTTGAAGCTCAAGCTCAATTACCATTGATGTTTTTGTCGACGGACTCCGTCCAGATAATCAACGTGACGAATCAATTTGCGCCAGGACTTCGAAAGCACGGCGTTGATCACGGGCACACTGAGTGAGACCAAAGAGTATGAATAAATTCTATTGTTGAGTAAATTATTGAAACTGCCCATTTGAAATCTTTTTGAAATGTTAGGAGGGGTGTTTTCGAAAGCTATTGCGGTTCCCCAACCCTTTCGCAATGTCCCATAATCAGTTTTCAATACGTTTCCGGATCGCACAATTCTTTTACAGTCTTTCAACAAAATAGACATCCCCACGTCTTTGGGTGCTCCCACCCGTTTCACCAATACAGCATGCGCTGGAGGACGCAGTTGATCTTTGCAGACCGTTAATGAAGATGGAAGTGTGGTAATATTCCAGAGCGCACGCGGGTGTTGTTGTTTTTTCCATATTTGTACAACTGTGCGTATGTTCATATCACCCTTTGCGGTAGAAAAGGAACTCCATTCTGGGGGCACTAGCCATTCTTGTTGTAGTTGCATATTAGGATCTAATGCATCCTCATTTGTCCATAATCGAATGTTCAGTCCAGCGATCCAGATGATGAATTTGCCTGTTTGTAGAAGCGTGGCGGCATGGTTGAAAAATTCTATTTGCTTCGCGAACGGAGGGTTCATCACGATCACTCCAGGCTGACTCCCTGGTTTCCATGCGAGTGCATCCACGCCATACGAAACTCCACGCAATTTGGGTGAAACATTACGGATTTCGACACCCATCTTGGGATGAGGTAACTTTGTAAAAATAGATCCGTCACCAACTCCCATCTCAGCATAAGGGCCTTCGTATCTGCTAACAATCTTGCAAAGATGATCCGCTAATTTAGGTTGAGTATAATATGCCTGTGTATCGTTATTGCCAGTACGGGCACCTGACCATCCACCCATATCTACCTAACATAATTCATACGTTTTTTTTTCATCCGGGGTATGGCTATGTCTCCTCTTGCCTCGGAGATTCAGGGAGACCTTTCGAACGTGGAGGAAGCAATGGACATTTTTGACGGATGTAATACATTGGTGCACTTTGGAGACGGCACCATCGGGAAGTTCAACATTAAGACCATCGTCGACGTTCTTACGCTTGGAGGTAAGGTCTGATTTGATAAGCGCTCGAAGATAATCAGGTGTGAAAGTTCGCGGGTGGTCCAGAAACCGCGACTATAAATAACCAGAATTTGACCACATTTTTTTTAAAAATAAATTGGATATATATATATGCCAAACCAAGCTTTCATTACCCTTAGAAATTATTACCTAACGAAAGCTAAAGTCAAAGAACTCCGAACGTTAGCACAATTACGAAATACCTCAAAAAATATGCGAACACTAGTGAATATTGATAACACTGTTAAAATTTTTATTAAGTACAACACAGCATTAAAAACTATTGAGGGATTGTTTCAATCTGGAAACAATCGCTCAACAGCTGGAAACAATCGCTCAACAACTGGAAACAATCGCTCAACAACTGGAAACAATCGTTTGACTACTAATAGAATGAATAGAATATTCAATCAAATGAAGAAAAATGGACCTATCGAGGTAGCTAATGCATTTAAATCCATCATGAAACCCCCTTGGAACATTACAATACCATATTCCGTAACTGAATTGATCAAGACTTACCAAAACATAAATGACGAGCACATGCAATCACTAAGTACCGTGATCGCCAGCGGGTCCTTGGGGAACCTTAAGGAGCTCTACCTCTTCAAGAATCAGATCGGCGATGTCGGCATGATCGCCTTTGCCGACGCGATCAAGCCGACCCCTGAAAACCCCATGGGGGCGCTGGGGAACCTCAAGAGGCTTGACCTCAACCACAATCAGATCGGCGATGTCGGCATGATCGCCTTCGCCGACGCGATCAAGCCGACCCCTGAAAACCCCAAGGGGGCGCTGAAGAATCTCAAGGTGCTCCATCTCTACTGTAACCAGATCAGTGACGCTGGAATGATCGAGTTTTCCCACCAAATCGCCAGGGGGTCACTGGCGTCCATTAGTTGCATCTATCTGGACGACAACAAGGCCACAGAGACGGGAAAGAAGCAGATGCGTGACGTCGCTCAGGCGCGCGGCTTCCGTGTCGATCTGCGGTAACTCCTTTACACATGTGTGCACCTCAAACCCGACCGGGTGAAAGACTCAATCAAGGAGCGAACGAAGTCGCTTTTCGGGCCCATGGGGTCACACACGGAGTCAGAGCTGTGGTCAGACTCCGAGTCAGAGCTGTGGTCTGACTCCGAGTCAGAGCTGTGGTCTGACTCTGAGTCACCATTGGAGATGGCCTCAGAGAGAACATCTCCAATGGTTGTGCTGTCGTCGACGGTGCCTATTGACCTTTACCACCTTCTGTGCGAGGCGGTCGTCACGTGTGTGAAACACAATCGCCTCGACATCATCATCACGTACGTGTGCAATCTGGAGCCTACCCCAAAGGACGTGTTTGACATAGCCCGGGAGCTCAAACACATCGCCAACTTGAAGAACACCATCGACTCTACGTTTGTCCCCATTCGTTATTGAGCTTCTACCTAGTGTACTCTCTACATCGCCCTCTCTGCTCTGAGACGGTCCATTGCAGAGTCAAGATCGGCTGCCATCTTCCCGGAGTCCGCGGAGTGCTTTTCTGATGAAGCTGTAGGTGTCTCGTCGATGTCAACAAATTGACTTGACATACTGACCTCTGAACGGTCTTCATTGATATAAGTGAAAGCAGATGACACACCAAACGATTCTACACCCGTTACCATGTTTTTCAGCTCATTTTGTAGCCACGCGAAAGCCTCTCGTCCACTTAAGGCTCTATTATTGTTGACGACAATTGTCGGTACTACTTTTACTTTAGATACGTCAAAGGAAGTTTTTTCTATATCTATCACATTGAACTGATCAAGCATCATATTCTTGTTCAATGTGCTCAAGAACAAATGACAATATCTACACGTGCTAGATGAAAACAGAGTGTTTTGTGGTGACTTTTCTTCCATTATAGATCTAAACTTTAATTCTCTTAAATGGAAAAACGCGTGTGTATTTAAGCAAAAATATATTTGTGCACCTAAATGAGATACTCTCTTAGCACACACACTGATGGATCCTATCTTTCATTAGATGCATATTCATCAACACTAGTACACAGAGAAGATGTGGATTCTGGAACTAGGTACATAAGAATCATTGGATTCAACAGAGGGAAAACATCAAGAAATATTTCTTTTACCTTTAATGATGTAGAAGCTATTTACGCCACAGTACAACCAACCGGGAATTCTCAAATACTTGTACCTGATATACCTATATACAATAATGGGAATGGAATCGACATTTACGCATCTTTGAGACAATCCGTACTTGCATGGAATATTCCTCAAAATATTGAAGATTTAATTGTTTTAGATCAAGGCATTGTTACTGGAATAGTTATATCAAATATTACAGCAAATTTAAGTGCTCAACCATTGTTGATACATGTAACAGACTCAAGAAGGTCAGATACTGACGTAGATCCATCGAAAGGTTCAGAGGCAATACTTGAAATTCACCAAACAAATGGATCTGTTTCTGTTCAAGTAATAGAATCTGGATATAATCTAGAAAGTGGAAATCTGCGCGTCAGCTTGAATTCTGGAATACATATTTATGGTGACATATTTTCAGATTAAAATATTTTCAACATAATAATAAATGTTCAATTTTATCACTGGAACAAAAAGCAAAGAATCAAATCAAGATCAAAATAAAACCAATGATAAAACTACCCCCCCAGTGTTTCCTACTTCTAACGCCAACGATGTTCTCAAAAAAGCGAATGATGTCATACAAAATTTGCAAGCGAACAAACCACTGAACATTAATAAAAACAAAATACCTACAAGTCTTAATCTGCGTCAGTTTGAGAACAAGCCCAACAACCCCATTACAAGAAACCCATTCAAAATTAAACCCAACACCTCCAACAACACCCCCAACAACACCTCCAACAACACCTCCAACAACACCTCCAACAACACCTCCAACAACACCTCCCGTAACACAGCAACTCTTTCAAACAACAGCTCAAAGTTACCAAGGTCAATATCTACATTTCAACCCGCTAACACAATCACTTCGAGAAACAACACTACACCAAACATGATAGACTTTGATCCCTCAAGGTTTACACCCCCAAACCAAAAAAATAACTTAAAAAATAACTCAAAAAATAACTCAAAAAATAACTCAAAAAATAACTCAAAAAACACATTTTCAGCTTCAAACCCCAAAATTGGAACAATCACATTACACATGAAAAGATTTAGGTATGAAAATAAAAATCATATGAAAGGGGGTGGACGAACCATAAAACATCTAATACGATTCGCGTCTGGAAAGCACCCACCAAAATTCAACAAGTCGTTTGCTCCCCAGGGGCATCCAAAGATGAGCGATGAACAAATGGCATTTATGCTATTAAGTTTACTTCGCGTACTAAATCCATCCGGATTTTCAGAGCTCACGAACACTCTCACCGGAAACAGCCTAACGAAACCAAAAGACATCAAGTTCACAGAATCACCAGTCCGAGTTAAAATTGATTTAACAAATGCTCACAAATCTTTTAATAGAAACACAAACAATAGCAACCTGAATAAAAGCAGTAAAAATAACAAAATAAACAACAATGTCAGAAACAACAGAAACAACAGAAACAACAGAAACAACAGAAACAACA
>Ga0181421_1000333_pt1 | contig 13628 bp, 17 predicted proteins | sample 44SPOviralmetaG_FD_130146 | JGI IMG/M metagenome (GOLD analysis project Ga0181421, IMG submission 130146) | Marine viral communities from the oligotrophic San Pedro Time Series (SPOT) site, San Pedro Channel, CA, USA - 44 SPOT_SRF_2013-06-19 | ecosystem: Environmental > Aquatic > Marine > Strait...
CAATTACGCAGGCCAAGTATGGCCACTACCACAAACCGGCCAGATGTGGTTGGAACATGAATTACTAAGTCAGCCCTCAGCAAAGGGCTTTTTTTGTGTCTCCACATCCTACAGACAAGAGCCTAATGCAATACCAGGTAGACATGATATAATATTTCCAATGTTTGAATTTGAAATGCCAGGAAACGTAGATGACCTAAAAGCAATGGAGTATGAACTATGTGAATACCTAGGCTTTGGTAACATTACAGAAAAGACATATGCTGAATGGCAACAACACTTTGGACTCGGTGCTGACGTAGAGATGGAAGCACAACAAGAACTAGATATGGAAAAAGAGTTTGGGCAAACACTTATTACCAACTTTCCTGAACTAACTTCACCTTTCTGGAACATGGCTAGAAACGATGACGGAAATACAGCAAAGAAGATGGACGTTATACTAGGTGGCATGGAAACTATTGGATCAGCAGAACGCTCATGTGATGTTGATATGATGCGAGATACGTTCCATAGTATTACAGGTGGTGCTTATAGTGAATTACTATTCAAGTTATTTGGTAAAGAACGTGTAGAAGCAGAACTAGAAAAGTTTTTAGAGTTTGACTTCTTCCAAAGAGTAGGCGGAGGCATTGGTATAACACGAATGATTCCAGCATTGGAAAAGATCAACAAGATATAGTTATAATCTGGGGTGGTGAAATTGGTAGACACGTACGGCTGTTAACCGTATGGTTGAATGTACTGCAATATATTTAACCGTGTAGGTTCGAATCCTACCCCCGGAGCCAAACAATACTAAGTATTTTGATGAGCAGTCTAGTAATAATAATAGATGCATGGTCAACATGGCCTTGTGAATACCATGTTAAAGATACTATGAATCGTATTGTTGACTTTATTGCCACTGATGAAGTAGGTGCAGTGGCACTGGCAACTTATAGTACTAACAATTTAGATCAGGTTGAACAAGATGAACCGTTTTATAGTAATAGTCAACAAATATTTGCTAATGACACACAAGTAGATACTCTCAGGCGGCAATGGAATGATCACATACCTGTTTCCACTGAATTGACTGATCGTATAATTAGTAATATGACACTGCGAGAGAATCAATTTGGATTTGTTGCATTACATCCATTACAGATTCTTTACTATTGTAATTGCATAAATCCTAGTATAGAAAATATCTACCTGACAGGTTTCATGTGGGATAAGTGCGTAAAAGATAGAAACGTAGGATATGTAGAACTTAATGCATTGAACAATGCAAACATGTTTTCTCGTAAGCAGAAAATTTTTGTGAAGTCTGACTTAACAGATGCACTTTATGGCCCAGTCGTATTTGATAACGACTGGGTGTATGTTAGTGATAAAAAGTATTTGTATAAAAAAGATTAAGTTGCGTATATCTCTAATACTGTGTCAATAATAGGATGTCTTTGTATATCTCTATTGTTCATATAGCATACACTTAGTCCATCTCGTTGTGTTTCTAAACGTTTGCATAGATCAATAAGTCCGTTGTTGTGTACAGTCCTATCTGTTTGCTCAACATCTCCTGTGATTACTATTTTGCTATTCTCTCCTATGCGTGTCATCAGCATTTTCATTTGACTAGGTGTTGCATTTTGCATTTCATCTGCTATAATCCAGGCATCCTTGAATGTTCTTCCTCTCATGAAAGCCAGTGGCGATATTTCAATAGTTTGTTCGTCTAGCATACGTGCTATTTCTTTTTTGTTGTAAAATTCTCGCAGTACGTCAAACAAAGGTCTGGTCCACGGCTCCATTTTACTATTCAAGTCTCCAGGCAGAAAGCCATGCTTTTCATCATCGACACCCACTGCTGGGCGAGTCAGTACAATACGTTCACACGTACCATCTCTAAATGCTTTTATAGCCGCTAACATTGCAAGATAAGTCTTACCCGTGCCCGCAGGTCCAGTTGCCACAGTGATGTTAGTCTGTGGATCGAGTAGGCTGGTTATAAGGTTTTCTTGATTAGGTGACTTCGGATGAAGTTCAATATGTTTGCGTTTTAGTGCTTGGTTAAAATTTATTGTGTTGTCTTGTTGTAGTTGTCTTTGATATTTTGCTTTACGTTTAGCTCGAGACATTGTATCTCCTAGGTTAAAGGTTATTCGCTACCCACAATAATATTTAAAACAAAAACAAATAAGAAATAACATGTGTGAAGTTGTGGGTTAGTTCACTAAATAAACTAGCGATCAAATGCACAGTAATTTTCACTAATAGACAACTCAGCTAAATACAGTTATGAAATTAGAAGACTCAGACATTTTTAAGAACGACGAAGACTACTGGATGATTGCCGACAACATCAAAGGTATCTATATGAGTGACGGCAGTATGAATGTACTGCTTGACTTTGAACGTGTGCTTAACGAACTAGATATATTTGCATTCCGCAATTGGGAACTAGGCGAACTAGTAGCAGGTCCAGATCAAGGTCCTTACAAAGTAAGTTGCACGTTTTTATGGCCAACAAAACTAATGCCAGACCCACGCGGTGCAATGCGTTTATTGCCTTTTGATTGTGAAATCAAATGGAAGAAGACCAAAATGAAAGTTCCTGTCAAAATTAAAAATCCAAGTGATTTCAAGCCTGGAACAAAAGTTGCTAGACTAGAAGAAAAACCAATATGGTTGGTAGAAATTATCATGCCAAAGAGTTTAATGGCAGACATAAGAACTGGTTCTGTTGAACTCGAAGATGAAACAATTGACCTACAAGATCTAGATGATGCATATGATCAAGACTTAGATCAGCAACAGATTATGGATCAAGGTACACAAGAAGAAATGGATGCAAATATCGATGTCCAAGTTTAATTTAACAGAAGGCTTAGGCTACAAAGACCTAGCAGGCATGCTTAAGAACACAATGTATATTGATGACTTTTCATCAAAGATGGGCGACGATGATGAAATAGTTGTTGCAAGTTTCTTTGTTAGAGATAGACAAGCAGCAATTGACCTTGTTAACTGGTTTGAAAAAGGTTATGACTTTGTGTTAGACGCTGATATGAGCCCAGGTGAAGTTAAACCCAATAGATTTCTAGTGTACGTTGAAATAAAACGTAGAAGTTACACTGCTGATAATCTTGTACAACTATTAGATGACTTCAACACACTTACTGAATACGAAGGTGACGGTTGGACCATGGGATACAAAGGCCAAGAAATGCCTTTTACTGTAGAAACTTTCAATGAACTAGTACCAACATCACCACAACAATATAGGGAACGTGAGCAATTTGAACTCAATGAGATGAGAACTGCAGCCGGTCTTCCTCCCAAAGCTATATACAACAAAGACAAACAAGCACAAGACATTAAGAATCTGTTAACCAACGCAGGAATGTAAATGCCCTATAATAGAGTTATCGCTATTGGCGATAGTTTCACTAGAGGTGATGAGCTGGCTGATTGTCCGCCTCAGACTGAAATTGATGACTGTGCTAGTTCTTTCACTTGGCCAGCATTATTAGCAAAATCACTAGACGCAACATATCAATCATGCTCACTTGGTGGAGCGGGCAACCAATGGATAAGTTGGCAAGTTGCATGTCGACTAAAACCAGATACATTATATATTGTAAATTGGTCATGGTTTGAAAGGTTTGATTACGTTGATATTGAAACAGATCTTTGGACGACAACTCATCCGCAACACGAGGACAAGTTAGATCATTATTTTTATCGTAATATAGATAGTGATATCTGGAACTTGCATAGAAACTTGCAACAGATGCACAGTACTATTTGTTTGTTGAAACAAAACAATATTGATTTCATTATGACTTGTTTAGATACACACTATAGTCTTACCTATAATGATATGCGATCGCCAAACCCTGGCACTATAGCCTGGACAAGAGCAATATCAAGTTTACAACAACAAGTAGTACCATACATCGTAGACTTTGGAGGTATGAGTTTTTTAGAATGGAGCAAACACAAACAATACCCTATAGGACCTAACGGGCACCCTTTAGAAAAAGCACATGCAGAGGCCGCAAAGTACATAAATACCAACGTAATAAAAGGAATGACAAATGAACATAGATAAACTTAGAGAAGAGATTGCATATGACGAAGGCTCAGTTAATAAAATATACCTCGACCATCTCGGCTTGCCTACTTTTGGTATCGGTCATTTGGTCCTGGCTAGTGATCCAGAGTATGGACAAGAAGTTGGAACGCCTGTCTCAGAAGATAGATGCAATTCAGCCTTCGACAGTGACGTCCAAACCGTCCTCGCCGACTGCGAGCGACTATATCCTGACTTTAATGACCTCCCAGAAGAAGTCCAATTAATCATTGCTAACATGATGTTTAACATGGGCCGACCGAGACTAAGCAAGTTTAAGGGAATGAAGCGTGGAGTAGATGCTAAAGATTGGAACGCGGCCGCAGATGAAATGGTTGATTCTAACTGGTATAGACAAGTAACAAAACGTGCTGATAGACTGGTAGCACGTATGAGAGCCGTACAGATAGATGATTAAACTTTATGCAATGTTGATTGTTATAGCACTCTTAGGAGGTGCTGGATACGGAGCCTATGCCTATTATAAAGATAGTCAAGCTCGCATTGCAACTCTTACAACTAACAACGCAAAACTTGATGGTGCAATAAAAAGCAGCGAAGCGGCAATTGCCAGCATACAAAAAGATATGAAGAAAGTCAACACACAACTTAAAAAAGTTAGCAGTGACTTTGCAGATATACGTAATCAAAATAGCAAATTAGCAGAGAAACTAGAAAGCATTGACCTAGGAATCCTTGCTATCAACAAACCAAAAAGCATAGAACGTGCAATCAACGGTGGAACTAAAAACGCAGGACGTTGTTTTGAGATACTAAGTGGGTCACCGTTTACTGTTAGAGAGAAGGAGGCAAAAGATGCTAAGTCATTCAATAAAGAGTGTCCTTGGTTGTGGCCTGGTAATACTTCTACTCAGTAGTTGTAGTTCACCTGTTGCTAAGATCAATGTAAGCTCAAAAGCAGTTGAGAAGCCTGTACTAACATTGCCGCCAGTTGATGTTGTGCGTATGCGAACAGTAGACTGGGTAATCATTACAGAAAAAAACTTTGCTGATGTTATTGCTAAAGCAAAGAAGAACGATAAAACTATTGCATTTTTTGCACTAACCGATGATGGTTATGCTAACCTTGGATTGAACTTTTCTGACATACGTGCTTTGGTTCAACAACAACAAACAATCATTGGTGCTTACGAACAGTACTATGATGCCACTGAAAAGTTTGAAAAACAAAAAGTCAAAAAAGATGTTGACAACTGGAAGTTTTTCTAGTAAAATACACTATGAATAATCCATATAGCACACTAGGTGTTGCAAAAGGTGCAACTGCTGATACTATCAAGCGAGCTTATAAAGAAAAAGCCAAAGAGCACCATCCTGACCGCGGCGGTGATGCAAACAAGTTTGCTGAAATCAGCAATGCTTATGATATTCTTAAAGACCCAAACAAACGTGCATACTATGATCATACAGGATCAACAGATCAAAGACAACAGCAACAACGTGGCCCATTTGGTTTTGAAGATATCTTTAGTCAAGTGTTTCGGCAACAACGTCAACCACAACGTCCTCCAGAGGCTAGAATAAGTATAGCAATTGATTTATCAGATTCAATACGTGGAGGAAAACGCATAATAGGAGTACAAACTCCACTAGGCACAAGTAATGTTGAAATCGATGTGCCTAGAGGTATAGTGCATGGAGAAAATGTACGTTATTCTAAAGCAGCACCTGGTGGATTAGACCTGGTTGTTAGTTTTAGAATCAGAGCCCATCCAGAATGGCAACGTAACGGAATGGATATGCACACTGAAATCAAAATTGATTTTTGGACCTTGATAATCGGCGGAGACGTAACTGTAATCGATGTTCTTGGAAAAAAATATGATTTACGCATACCTCCGCGTACCAATCCTGGATCAGTTATGAGATTAGGACAGTGCGGAGTGTTTAGAGATAGACACAATCCTGGAGACATATTTGTGAAACTTATAGCAACACTTCCAGCCCATATACCTGATGAAGTTATTGAGACCATTAGAAAGTACAAATAAATACTATAAACTAAGGAGTAACATGCAGAATAATCCTGAAATTGAAAGCATATTATCACAGGCATTAAAGATTGCCGTACACAAGAAACACGAATATGTAACACTTGAGCATTTAACTTTGGCATTAGTAAGACATAGTCGTTTTTGGAGATGTCTTGAACAATTTGGTGTATCTCCACAGGCAATTGAACACGACCTTAAATTGTATCTTGATAGTCAGGCCATACTGACTGCTAACAAAAATCTTAAAAAAGAACCAAGAAAAACCAATGCACTTGAAAGAGTTTTTAATCGAGCTCTAACACAAGTTATGTTTGGTGGCAGACGTAGCATGAGCACCATTGATATATGGCTCGCTATAATGGCTGAAAATAACAGTCATGCAGTTTATTTTATGCAAAAACACGGGGTAAGCAAACAAGAATTTGTAATGCACTGGCAACAATCTTACGAAACTAAAAGCAATTCTGAAACAATGCCTCTTAATGATGCTAACGACATACTAGATGAACATTGTATTAACATTTCTAAATTAGCAGTCGAAGATAAACTTGAACCAGTTATTGGACGTGAATTTGAACTTGAAGAAATTGTTACTGTTCTAGCAAAACGTTTTAAGAGCAATGTACTAATGGTTGGCGACCCAGGTGTAGGTAAAACTGCTATCGCAGAAGGACTTGCTACACGTATCAAAGAAAATACTGTACCAAAATTTATACAAAACTTTGAAGTATGGGGATTAGAAATTGGAAGTTTACTTGCAGGTTCAAAGTATAGAGGCGAGTTTGAAGAGAAACTTAAAGATGTAATTTCAGCATTAGAAACAAAGAAAAATTGTATACTGTTTATTGATGAAGCACATACTATGAAGGGTGCAGGTGCAACTGGCGGAAGCAGTTTAGACTTTGCAAACATGATAAAACCAGCAATAACAAAAGGAAACTTAAAAGTAATAGCAAGTACAACGTGGGAGGAGTTTTACGAGAGCTTTGAAAAAGATCGTGCGTTAATGAGACGCTTCTACAGAGTTAGCATTGACGAACCCGACAAAGATACAACAGTTAAGATTTTGCAAGGACTTAAACCTCGCTTAGAGAAGTTCCATAATGTACAAATTAGTGAACCTGCAATAACAAAAGCCGTCGAAATGGCAACAAGATATATGAGCGATAAGAAAAATCCTGACAAGAGCATTGACTTGATTGATGCTGCATGTGCAGTTGAACGTATCAAAGATAAACAAGGTTTAGTTGTTGATGAGGAACTAATTGATATACAAGTTGCAAGGATTGCTAACATTCCCGAAAGCAAAGTTACAAGCGACGTAAGTGAAAAAGTGAAAGATTTAGATAGTAATATCAAACAGAAACTGTTTGGACAAGACCATGTAGTTGAAGAAGTGCTAGAAAGATTATATGTGAACTATGCAGGTATAGGAACACCAAGTCGTCCAATGGGTGCATTCTTATTTTTAGGTCCAACAGGTACAGGTAAAACAGAATTTGCTAAATTATTAAGCAGTAACTTAGACATGCATATGTTGCGATACGATATGAGTGAATACCAAGACAAACATACGGTCAGTAGTTTACTTGGAGCACCTCCGGGCTTTGTTGGTTACGATGATTCAAATCTTGGTGGCGGTAAACTAATATCAGATGTATCAAAGCATCCTTACAGTGTGTTATTATTTGATGAAATTGAAAAAGCACATCCTGATGTTGCAAATATATTCTTACAGATGATGGACGAAGGTAAGATCACAGGGTCCAATGGTAAAATAGTTGATGTTAAGAACTGTGTCATAATACTAACGTCAAACTTAGGCGCAAGAGATAACGAAAACAACAGCATCGGGTTTGGTCAAGAGCTAACAAAAACAGGTAGCGAAGATAAAGCAGTTAAAGACTTCTTCAAGCCAGAGCTACGTAACAGGCTGGATTTGATTGTAAAGTTTAAGTCACTCGAACCATTGGCAATCAAAAAAATTGTTGCTAAATTTATAAATGAACTACGTGGTAGTTTACGAAATAAGAATATAAACATTATTGTTACTGAACCATTAGTCGATCACTTAGTCAAAGTAGGTTATGATCCAAAGATGGGTGCAAGACCACTAGGACGTAAGATTGATGAACTTATTAAAGTACCATTGAGTAAAAAGATACTGTTTGAAAAATTAGAGAACTGTCATCTTACATGTGACTTGTTTATCAAAGGTAAGAAACGTAGAGTCAGTTTTAAGTCGCAACCAAAAACCACAGTCAGTGGTGGTGAAGTTGATGCAAATGGTATTGTAGTAGTAAACGAGACAACACTAGAAAGCGATAAATAACAGCATGGCAAAGATAAACACAACATCAATAACAATTACACTTAGCGAACTAGTACGTGACGATGCTCCTGCAAGAGACATACTTACTGCTGATACAATTTCACAGTTAGAAGCAGTAATTACGCAACTAGCAACTGAAGGCGGAAGTGCAAACGTTCTTGTTGAACTAACAAAAGCAGAGTAAAATGAAGTCAAGCGGTCTTGTACTGATTACAGAAACTATATATGCGGCAGGTACTCCTACAACAGTGACAGGTACTAGACAAAAAGGTGTGGGCTACTATCTAGGACAAGGCAATGGACAAAACATACGTTTTATAGCAGATGACTTTCCTGGCATAATAACTATACAGGCAAGTTTAGATACAGATCCAAAAACTGCTGATAGTTATCCTGCAGATTATCCAACAGGACTAATAGAAGAAGACTGGTTTGATGTATATACATTTCCTGGAGACAGTGCAGTAGATGGTTCAACTGCAATCACAACAGATTACAGTATATATTTGCCTGGTAAGTACACATGGGTTAGAGCAATAGTATCACAGTTTGATAGTGGTAAAATTGGCCCAATAACAATGAGCTATTAGGAAGAAGAGATGTTAAAGAAATTAGTCATCATACCCGGAGGATTTCATCCTTTTCATGCAGGACACAAAGCATTATATGATGCAGCCGTTGCACAGTTTCCCAAAGCAGATGTATTCATTGCCGCAACAGATGACAAAAGCAACAGACCTTTTCCATTCAAACTTAAGAAACAACTTGCTGGTATAGCAGGTATTCCCGCACACAGATTTGTGCAAGTAAAGTCGCCGTTTCAACCACGAGAGATCACAGACTTGTATGATCCTGAAACAACACAACTTATTTTTGTTCGTAGTGATAAGGATAGTGGCGTGTCACCTATGCCTGGTGGATTTAAAAAAGATGGCAGTGCAAGTTACTTACAACCATTAAAAAGACAAAAGCCAGAAAACATGAAACAACATGGTTTTATGACCTACTTGCCAACAGTGCAGTTTGGTCCTGGTATGACCAGTGCTACAGAAATACGTGCCAAGTGGTCGGGTATGAGTGACGAAGAGAAAATAGACTTGGTAAACAACCTGTATCCAATGAGTAGTGGTCCAGTTGCTAACAAAGCAGTTGAAATATTTGATACTGTGCTTGCAGAAGAAAAAGAACAAATTACAATGCCAATGGGTAGTATAAAGAAAACTGTAGAAGATATAAGAATGAACAGTCGTGGTAAACTCGAACGTGATACGCCTTACGGTGATTTATCAAGTGAACTAGAAGATGGCGATGATGATTTAGAAGCAAGATATAACAAAGCAATGTCCGACGCTAAAGTAAAAGAAACACGTATCATCAACAAAGGCGATGAAATATCTATTATACCAGCAGGCGGTATGGGTACACACAGTGAAGCAAGTTTAAAAAGCAATCTTGGCGACAAACTGCGTACACTTGCAGACATGTTAGATGATGAGAACTATGATAACCTTGAATATGTAATATACAAATCAGGTGCAATGGAGTCACTTGTAGGCGCACTTAGACAATACCAAAGTTTCAAAAACAAACGCGGTGCACGACCTATTAAAAAAAATGTTGAAATTGATATCAGCAACGAATCAGGATTTTCAAAAGAGTTACCAACAATTGACCAAGAGATGGACAGTTACTTCAACAGTAGAAAGACAAAGACAGAAGACTATCTCCCAGAAGACGAAACACTACAAGAGTATGTGTTCCAAAGTCGTCCACTTAGAGTATTAGACAACATAGCAAGTCGTAATGATGTACAAAAGTTTCCAATCAAATTTGATGATGGAACAACTGTAGAAGTTTCACCAAAGATGGCAAAAAAGTTTATGGATATCTACACTACAAAAGATACGGAAACGCAGAAAATTATTGACAAAAAGATAACTCGCAAAGAAGTGTTTGTAAAAACATTCAATGATCTTATGCAAGGCAAACGTACAACAGGCGTTACCGTCGGTGACATACGATAAATTTACACTCCTTTAATTAAATCATTAAATACGTATATAATTAACACGTGAGGAACCTATGGTTGATCCAATAAAAACTACTGGCGAAATAGTTAGTAAAAATGATGTGCAAGGTGATCCAGCACAAGATCCAAATAAGATACAAGTCAACATTGACGAACTAAAGAAAACCAAAGTGCATATTTGTATGCCTTGTTATGGTGGTATGTTAACTGAATCAACGTTTATGAGTTTTGTGCGTTGGGGTAATACTGCAAGACAACTAGGTATTGATTTCACAGTAGAAACACTTACAAATGAGAGTTTAATATCACGTGCAAGAAACACAATGGTAGCAAAGTTTCTAAGTAATCCTGATAGCACACACCTCATGTTTATAGACAGTGATATAGGTTGGGAGCCGTGGCATCTATTGTTATTGTTACACCACGACAAAGATGTTATAGGCGGAATGTATCCTCTTAAAGGCTTGCCAGTAAAATGGTGTATCAATGCAGTAGAAAATGGCGAAGAAGAAGACTTAGGTCGCGTAATTGAAGTGTCAAAAACTGGTACAGGATTTATGTGTATTAAACGTCATGTGTTTGAAAAACTAGTGGATCATCCTGCAACAGTTCCATTTGTAAACGACATCGGATTACCAGAAGAACTTAACAAAGACATGCGAACATTCTTTGACACTGATGTAAGAGAAGGCAGATACTATTCAGAAGACTGGACATTTTGCGAGAACTGGAGAGACCTAGGTGGTAAAGTATGGGTTGACAAACGTATACTGTTAAAGCACACAGGAACATACACATATGATGCAGTCGGACAAGATGCAACCTATAGAGCACTACATGCAGAATTAAAAGATACTGCACCTGTGCAAATTGATCCTGATGAAGGAAAAATTGAACCAGGTATACCACAACAACAAGCAGATCTTCCACCAGAACGCAGAAGTGCAAAGGTACTTGCTAAAACAACTGGCAAACCTAAGAAAAAGAAAGCATCATGATCAAATATGCAATCTTTGGGGCAAATGGAGGTATGGGAAGTGCCTGTTGCCGTGAACTGCAAAAACATAATATAGATACAGATCAATTTACACGTGCTGATCTCGACTTTGAAGATTCAGAGGCAGTATCAAATTTTGATCTTACAGGCTATTCACATATTCTAAATTGCACCGGGACTACAATTGGAACTTATCAAGGATTCATAAAGAATCACTTTACAAATATTGTTAAACAAATTACAGTAAATCTTACAAATAACCTATTACTACTTAAAAATTTTATCAACACCAACCCAAATGGGCACTATGTTTGGATAGGATCAATTGTTAGTGAAACACCAAGACCTTTTCATAGTATCTACGGTTGTACCAAACTAGCGAGTACCTTTGCTACAAATCTTATCTCACAGGAAGCAGAGAATATGCTAATTACAGAAGTTCGCTTAGGAGTTACTGCTACTAATATAAGACATACTAACTACAATGGGTCAAAAACAAAAAAACAAGTCGACCAAGAATATATCGATGATAATGCTATGTCTGCTGATTATGCTGCAACAAAGATCGTCGATGGTGTTTTTAAAAATAAATTACTGATAGAAATAAATGATTAAAATTTTACAACCAACGATAAGCGACGCCGCAGTTGACCATAGAGGTGCAATTTTTAGTTATGTGCCTACTGAGGCTATCAAAGAGTTCTGTTATATAACCACACGTGCTGGTGTAGAACGCGGACATCATTATCACAAAGAATTTAATGAATATATCATGCTGGTCGAAGGTGAAGGCATTTATCTATGTCCTGAACAAAACGATAAATTTGTTGTTGGTCCTGGGCAAGTAATTTATATACCTGCGAATTGTCCGCATACGTTTGTGCCACTAACTGATTGTAAGAGCGTGAGTTTACTTACAAAGACATGGGACCAGTGCGACGAACCAATTACAAGTTATCCATGAAAATTTTATTGTTAGGTGCAACTGGTTATGTAGGAGCAAGTCTTGCGGCCCTTCGTCCGCATTGGGAATGGACACTATGCAATTCAACAACATTTGATCTTATAAATTTTACAGGAGAAATAGATTACCATGACATAATAATAAACTGTGCTGGTTGGTATGGAGGCTTACCATTTAACAAAATGCATAGAGAACAAATAATGGTTAAAAACGCACAAATGTTTGCAACTGTTGATCGCATCACTCGACAGGTTAAACCTAAAAAAGTTATTAGCATCGGCAGTGGTTGTGTGTACCCAGGAAATTTAAAAGACAATATCACAGAAGAACAGATTGGTACTGGCCCTTATCACGATAGTGTAAAATATAGCGGTGTTGCAAAAAAATTGGAACTAGACTTACTACACCAGTTACCTGACACAATAGGTTGGGAGTTTCTAATATTATGTAATGTTTATGGTCCTGGAGAACACACAAGTCCTGAAAAAAGTCATGTTGTTGGTGGACTTATACAAAAATTTCTTAGTGGTAATGCCACACTGCTAGGCACCGGCACAGGTATACGTGATTTTTTTTATATTAAAGACGCGGCGGAAGCAATCTGTAGATTCGTAGAAATTCCTGCAACTAACAGTCATACAAACATCAGCAGTGGCAAGGGCACTACAATCAAAGACTTGGTTAAACCTATTGCGAAATATACAAATACAACAGAACTAAAATGGAGCAACAATCCATCCGAAGACGGAGTTCCAATAAAAATTTTAGACAATAAAAAAATGCAGTCAACAATTGGTACCTGGTCCTATTGTGGCTTAGATCTAGGAATCAAGAACACTGTTGATTACATTCGAGGTACCATAAATACAGTATCATGAGAGCAACCTGGTTTGAAAATAGAGAATTAATTACACTGTACACAGACCCTGCGTACTTTGGTGCAGATGTACCTGACAGTTATCAGCAACGTCCTAGTAAACCTGTACCAGTAAAAAGCCTGTTTGGATATGAACCGTCTAGCAAGATGGCGGATATACATCACAAAGATGAAGTGCTACAAATTGCACTCAAGATGAAAGCAGGAACCTGGAAAGGTCTTCCTATTGTTTGTCGCAAAGATCCAAAAGGCTATCAAGTACTAGACGGACATCATCGAATGCATGCGGCTCGC
>Ga0181421_1000337_pt1 | contig 13564 bp, 21 predicted proteins | sample 44SPOviralmetaG_FD_130146 | JGI IMG/M metagenome (GOLD analysis project Ga0181421, IMG submission 130146) | Marine viral communities from the oligotrophic San Pedro Time Series (SPOT) site, San Pedro Channel, CA, USA - 44 SPOT_SRF_2013-06-19 | ecosystem: Environmental > Aquatic > Marine > Strait...
ATTTTGTTCAACTGCCGTCGGATTATTGGGAAGATGAAAGTGCCAATCTCCGACCAGCGCAATATTACGGGTAGTTTATATGTCAATGTACTCCGGAATCGGTAGCTTCGTTAAAAAATACAATGAGGGCGGAGGAGCAAGCTCTGGTGTGCCCGGAGTGGGTGGCGGTGCTGGTTCAGCCCTTTCTTATGAAGAATGGTTGCAAACTCCGGCAGGTCAAGCCGCTTCTGATGGTCCTCGCGGAGGACAAATTAGTGGGTTGGGTAACCCCCAAGTTATGTATCAAGCATATCTGGCAGGACAAGGTGCTTCCGGCGGTGGAGCAACCAACACTAAATCTTTACCGAGTTATATGAGCATCAATGATGCGGGTCAAATAGCTTTTGTAGAAGGAACAACTAATCGTCAGTTTGTAAAAGGCTTGGAAATTTTGGGCCTCCTTGACGCTGAACACAGTGACAATAAAACCGATTACGATTGGCTTCTTGAATGGTTTGATGAGGGAAGTCAGGGTGCCGATGGGACTTGGCTCAACACTTTTTACAGCAACCCTGATCGGGCGCTAGATCCGTCTGATATTTCTTCTGGTTTAGCCTCTCAAAATGTGGCAACCCTTACGCGCCTCTACGAGCTTGTTAACAAAGCCAGTGAGGCGGGAGGCATTACTCCCAGCCAGAACGTACTAAACACTTACACAGACCCAATTACGCCCGGAGACAATTACGGATCTGAAAACGAAATTCGTCGCCCTGTGTTTATTGGCCAACCCCCTACGGGAGGAACTGCCGAAGCACCCTCGTACAGCCTATCTGACGTTATGGTCACGGCTTTTGAGCAACCTAATCTTTATGATGTGTTTAATCCGTATCCGGCAGGTGGCTTTGAACAAATTAACCCGTATTCAGGTCTTCCCACGACTTCATATCCGTACTCCCCGCCTACGGGTTCTACTCCGCCTTTAGTTGTTGACACGACAGGTGCGGATGCGGTTGCCCCGGTAGTAGACACGACAACGAATACACCGGTAGTAGACACGACAACGAATACACCGGTAGTAGACACGACCACAAATACACCGGTAGTAGACACGACAACGAACACGACAACGAACACGACAACGAACACACCGGTGGAAACTACCTCCAGCTATACTCCACCGACCCCCACCGACGAAGAGATAGCTCTTTACAAGTATCGGACTATGACACCGCAGGCCTTTGCCGCGTCCGGATATAGTCTACCAACCGTGGGTGGTATAAGCGTCGCTGACCTTGGCGGCCCCAGCTTTCCAGAGGGGCAGGCGTACCAAGGCTATAGCAGTACAGCCAGAGGCGGCCCCGTATTTGACGCGGCCTCGGCGGCCCAGCCTGACTTTCAAGCGGGTCAGCAAGGCGACACCGTGGGAGGAATTGGTAATACCAGCGGCATGGGGCAAGACATCAATTGGAGCGCCCCAACAACGCAAGCTTTGTCGGTGGGAGACGTATTCTCCACCCCGGCGGGTGATTATAGGGCCGTAGACAATGGTTACGGGCAGATTGGGTTAGTGGCGGAAGGCGACGTTGCCGTTAGCAATTCTGGAGACATTATCTACAACACTGCCTCTGGTGACCATCACTTTGGCGTTGACCCCAACACGGGCGAGGCTTGGTATCAAGGAGCGCAAGGCACTGTCCCCGGTCTGTATGAAACAAGCTCGGACACCGAGACTACGGCGGGTTTTGCCGAGGGCGGCATCGTTGATGTTTACAGCGGCGACATGTCCAAGTTGCAAACTACGGGCGACGGTATTGAGTCATTCTTGAACCCCGAGCGGTCGAAGGCGACTCTTCGTCGTAACCTTGCGAAACTCGCACCACGGCCCACGGCCCCTGTGATGCAACAGGGCATAATGCCCATGGCCGTATAATGGACAAGCTTTCAGATTATTTTGCCCTCTTGCGTTTGATAGAAACTGCCCGAAGCGGAAACCATCCAAAAGCGGGAAAGTTTTATCAAACATTAGACACCGGTATTTTTAATCAGCCCTTAAACACGGGTATGTTGCGTGGTTCGGGCGGCGCGAGCGGTGGTCCTTCAAAAGGCGTTCCTTATAAAAGTGGTCCTTCAGAAGGCATTTCTTCAAATAAACGCAATCCCAAAAAACCCGGCTTAAAATACAGGGCAGACGGCGGCCCAATAAGGGCTACTGAAACCACTTCTAGCGGCATAGGCGCGTTGTTTAAGCAAGTTTTAGAGAATGGGTTAGAAGCAGGCACCGCGAATTATTTAGGAATACCAAAGCAAGATACTGATTGGGCGTCTTCTATTGGAGAAAGATACGGTTTGTCTGTCCCGCAAAGAGACGCCGCGCGTCATGTGGCGCTAGGTTGGCTTGCTTCAAAAACGGATAACCCCGATCTAGCTAAGTTTTTTGCTGACGCGAGAGAGTATCGTCCCTTAGCGGGCGGTCCTATTGTTTCTCGCCGCATGGACTTAGAAAACAATGATATTGGTTTTAGTCTTCCGGCTCAAAACAAAACAGAAGCGGAAGGAATGATTCTAGAGTTAGTGGAAAAAGGTCAGGTTAACACGGACGATCCAAGCGGCTATGCTCTTGGGGGTGAAGCGCGATATGATGTCCAACGCGGCGTAGGCGCATACGCCCCGTATACTAGGAGAGCCTAATGGCTAACGGCGACGATAAATCACAATTTTCTTCTTTGATGGACAGCACGGCCATGGGGCCTGAGATTACCGAAGAAGAGATGGAGCTAGACATTGAGATAGCCGCACCGGGCACTTTTGTCGGTTCTGTTAATGAAGTTTTGCCGGAAGGCATTGAGATTGAGGAAGATGACGATGGCGGAGTTATTGTTGATTTTGATCCGATGGCCATGCTTGGTGATTCTGACGGCGATTTCTATGGCAACTTGGCAGAGGAGTTGGACGATAGAGAGCTTGGTCAATTATCTTCAGAGTTATTAGGCGATTTTGATTCTAACAAAGCGTCTCGTTCTGATTGGGAAGACGCCTATTCCAAGGGTTTAAACCTTCTTGGATACACTTACGAAGAACGAACAATGCCGTTTCGGGGCGCGACAGGTGTGACACACCCCTTGTTAGCGGAAGCGGCGACACAATTTCAAGCGCAGGCTTTTAATGAGCTTTTGCCGCCCTCTGGTCCGGTCCGGACGCATGTGGTTGGTGAAAAGACCAAGAAGAACGAAGGGCAAGCGCACCGTGTAAAAGATTTCATGAATTACTACATCACCAGTGTGATGGAAGAGTACACGCCTGATTTCGATCAGATGTTGTTCTATTTGCCTTTGGCGGGGTCAACGTTCAAAAAAGTTTATTACGACGAAGCGGTTGATCGGGCGGTAAGCAAGTTTGTTCCGGCAGAAGATATTGTGGTGCCGTATGGCGCTAGCGATCTAGAGTCCTGCGAAAACATTACGCAAGTAGTAAAGATGTCTTTGAATGATCTGCGTATTCGTCAGGTCATGGGGTTCTATAGAGACATCCCCGTTATTCCATCTGATTCTAGCGACAACGAAGTTACCAACGAGATGGATAAGTTAGACGGGACAACCCCCGGAAACCTTGACTACACCTGCACTTTGTTGGAATGCCACGTTAATTTAGACCTACTTGGCTATGAAGATCTGGGAGAAGACGGTGAACCCACAGGGATTAAGATTCCTTACATTGTTACGATTAGTGAGGATAATGGACAAATACTTTCCATTAGACGAAATTATAAAGAAGACGACGAAAAAAGACGAAAAATCCAATATTTCGTCCATTACAAGTTTCTTCCGGGATTCGGATTTTATGGCCTCGGGCTTATCCACACTATTGGCGGCCTGTCCCGAACAGCTACGGCGGCTCTTCGCCAGCTTATTGATGCTGGTACTTTGTCTAATCTCCCTGCTGGCTTCAAAGCTCGCGGACTTAGGGTACGTGATGACGAAGAACCCCTTCAGCCCGGAGAGTTCCGCGACGTAGATGCGCCCGGTGGAGCTATCCGTGACTCGTTGATGCCGTTGCCTTTCAAAGGCCCTGATGGAACGTTGTTTCAGCTTTTGGGCTTTGTGGTCGATGCGGGCCGCCGTTTTGCCACCATCACTGATATGAAGGTGGGTGACGGTAACCAGCAGGCCGCAGTGGGTACGACGGTAGCGTTATTGGAGCAAGGCTCGCGGGTCATGAGTGCTGTGCATAAGCGCCTGCACTACAGCATGAAACAAGAGTTTAAACTTCTGGCGCGGGTCATGTCGGAGTATTTGCCGCAAGAGTATCCTTATGCGGTAGAGGGTGGCGACCGCACCGTGATGCGTGAGGATTTTGACGACCGCGTGGATGTTGTGCCGGTGTCCAATCCCAACTCTTTCTCGCAGGCCCAGCGTATTTCTCTGGCGCAGTCTCAGTTACAGATGGCTACGCAAGCGCCACAGATACACGATATGCACGAAGCGTACCGACGTATGTACGAGGCGCTTGGTGTTAGTGACATAGATAAAATCTTGATTGCACCTTCTTCGGAAGATCCAATACCGAAAGATCCGGCGCAAGAGAACATTGACACGATTGACAGTGTTCAATTGAAGGCGTTTGAGGGGCAGGATCATGACGCGCATATTTTGGCGCACTTGACCTTTGGCACGTCGCCCATGTTGCAAGCGTTGCCACAGTCGGCTATTTCGCTTCAGAAGCACATTATTGAGCATGTGAAGATCAAGTGTCAGGAGATGGCGACGGCACAATTATTGCAACAGACGGGCGGCCAAGCATTGACGCCGGATCTAGAGCTTCAGTTGGAGTCCATGGTGGCTCAGATGAACGCGCAGGAGTTTGGTAATCTGAAACAGCTTACGGCGCAGATAACGGGCCAAGGCCAAGGGCCTGATCCTCTGGTACAATTGAAGCAACAAGAGCTTCAGTTGGATGCTCAAAAGCAACAAGCGGATATGCAAATGGATCAAGCTGATTTGCAGATGGATCAACAACGTATGGCTAACAAGCAGACGGAGTTCCAGCAACGCTTGGCTAGCCAAGAACGCCAAACACAAGCTAGAATTGATGCGGCTCGCGAAAGAGAGCTACTAAAGATGAGGAATAATTAAATGAGAGTCAAAGTAAACGGCGCTCCGCCGGTCAAAGCCCCTACTCCTGTTGCTAAGGCTGAAATTAAAGGCCAAGGCTCTATCCCTTATGCTGTTGCTAAGGAAGAAAAAACGCCGGATACGGTCATGGGTAAAATCACAACGGGCAAGAAACGTGGCATGGGTGCCGCGCTTCGCGGCTCACGGTTCACTAGCTGTTGAGGTGATTTATGAGTAAACAAGCGCCAATAACACCGACGACTCAAGATGTTGACGCTTTGTACCAAGAGCTTCTTGGTCGATCTGGAGACGGTAGATATCTTAAAAACTGGGCGCAATCGGGGCTGTCAATAGAGGAGATTCGGTCGGGTATTGCAGGTTCTCCAGAAGGGCAAGCATACGCAAACCGTCCGCCGCCTCCCGCCGAACAACCGATTGCTTCTGTAAATCAAGCTATTCAACAAGCAACGACTACTGCCGGAGGATCTCAAAGTGTTTCTCGGGAGAGACTAGATCAACTTTATAACGAGCTTTTTGGGCGTACAACTGGCGCGCAAGACGAAGGGGCCGAGTATTGGATGGCCTCGGGGCTAACGGGAGAGGCGCTTCGGGACGCTTTGATTGCGGGAGCGCAAGGATCGGATGCCGTTAAGTTCCAAAGCGACCAACAAGCGTTGGCACAACTACCTTACGCACAACGGGCTTCTGATATAGATCAGATGTATAGGGAGCTTTTTGGGCGTCCAGCCGAACAAGCGGGGCTAGAGTATTGGTTAAGCACCGGATTGGCTGGAGAAGCCCTTCGGGACCAACTTGTAGCCGCCGTTTCATCGCAAGCTGAAGACTCAACCGACCGGCAAGGCTTTATAAACAGACAAACCGCCTTGGCCACAGGACAAACACCGGAAGGCTATAAAACGTATAGTCCCGCAGGACCACCCGGTTATTTCACGGATCTTCAAGACCAGTTTACCGCTATGCAGGAAGAAATAGCCGCGCTCAATGTTTTGTTAGCGGACCAACAATCCGGAGGAGGTTCGTCTTCGGCAGGGTCAGTAGGAGTTCCGAGTGGAGTGTCGGTAGGTCAACCGGGTGGAGGAACCACAACGACCGCTTCTGGTAGTTCTTATGCAATGCCCACTGTTGCTCCACCAATGGACAACCCTTATTTGGCACAACTGCCAACCAATCCTCCTGTGGGCTATATTCCGCCCACTCCTGAGATGTTGGACGCGTACCGTTATGAGCAGTTCTACAACCAAGGGATGGTTCCGCCGGTAGACCAAGGCATAGGGGGTCTTAGTTACTTCGGCATACCGCCTTCTCAAATCCAAGCGTCTTTGACCGGATTCTGATGTTAGACGCTTTAATTGGCCCTGTCACAGGACTGCTAGACAAGTTTATACCTGATGCGGATGAACGAGCGAGGCTAGCGCATGAAATTGCCACCATGTCTGAGCGGCATGCTCAACAGCTTGCAAAGGGCCAAATTGAAATTAACAAGGCCGAAGCCGCCCACAAAAACATGTTTGTGGCAGGTTGGCGTCCGTTTGTTGGCTGGACTTGCGGTATTGCTTTGGCTTGGCACTTTGTCGGCCAGCCTCTTGCTGTTTTTGTTATTGTTTATTCTGGTGTTGAATCCCCTCCACTACCTACATTTGAAATGGAAAGCCTTCTCACCGTCCTTTTAGGTATGTTGGGGCTAGGGGGTTTGCGGACCTTTGAAAAAACTAAAGGTGTTTCTAGAGAAAAATGATTACTCCCGAGACAATAGACCGCTGGAGATTTTTACCACGGTTTTTTATGTTTGCCATGATTGGCATGACTTATCGCGTGGTTGAGTGGTTTATGGATATCCCTGACCCAAGCTTAGAACAAGCGGGGCTAGTGTCGGTTATGACCGGAGCGTTAACCGGATCTTTTGGTTTATTTTTAGGCTCCGGCAAAAAAGAATGACGTATCAATATTTTTCTGAGGAGGAGTTTGTTTGCTCCGAAACCGGAGAAAACAAGATAAGCCCTGAGTTTTTGCAAGCCTTAGATAACCTCCGAGCCGCTTGTGGTTTTCCCTTCTACATTACTTCGGGGTATCGCTCCCCCGATCACAGCCTTGAGCGCGTAAAGGTCAAGCCCGGAACTCATGCACAGGGCATCGCGGCGGACATACACGTTGAAAACGGCATAGAGCGGTACAAAATAGTAGAAGAAGCGATCAAGTTGGGTTTTGGCGGCATTGGCGTAGCAAAAATGTTTGTTCACGTTGATATTCGCACTACCGGGCCTGTTATGTGGACATATTAGTTGCTCCTTTAAGAATGTCATGTTATATAGATAAGATATTCTAAGATGGAGCGCATGTGGATTCTTTATATTTAGCTCAATTTATGCAACGAGCCATAAAAGAGCGCCGCACTCAGATTTTAGAGTTGTTAGAAAACAACCATGTTAAGTCGATAGAGCAGTATCAAAACTTGATGGGCGAAATATCGGCTTTAAATTTTATTTCACAGGAACTCTCGGGCCTGCTAGAAAAACAGGAGCAACTAAATGACTGATGTAGCTGAAAAAATAGACTTAGATGCCGCCGCAGAAGGCGTCCAAGCTCTTTACAAAGCGCCTCAACCCAAAGTCTTAGATCCAGAAGCCATGGATAAAAGCCTTTTGGAAAGAATGCCCCAACCCACCGGTTGGCGAATGCTGATTTTGCCGTACCGAGGTAAGGAAACCACGGAAGGTGGAATATATCTCCCAACACAAGTTCTGAACGACTCTCAGATTCAGACAGTAGTGGGATATGTCGTCAAGCAAGGCCCTCTTTGTTACAAAGACACCGAAAAATTCCCCGATGGTCCGTGGTGTACTGAAAAACAGTGGGTTGTTTTTGCCCGCTATGCCGGTTCACGGTTCCGTATTAATGGCGGGGAATGCAGGATTTTGAACGATGATGAAGTCCTTGCTGTAATTGATGATCCGGAAGACATTCTTAGCCTGTAAGGAGGTATGGTATGGCCGATGCGGCAGAAGAAGCTCAATTTGAGCTAGATGTAGGGGATGCAGAAGCTACCGAAGTGGAGCTTGAGCAACCCGAAGAAAAAAATGTTCCACGTGGAACAACTGATTCAGAAATAGAGGTTGTTGAAGAAAACTCTGCCAACGAAGACTCGGAGGTAGAGCAATACAGCGAATCTGTTCAAAAGCGCATTAATCGCCTGACTAAAAAAATGCGGGATGCGGAACGAGAACGAGAAGAAGCTCTTCAATACGCTAAAAATGTGCAAACGGAAGCAGAAAAAGTCCGCCAACGTATGCAAACCCTAGACCAAGGGTTTATGAATGAATATGGTCAACGCATATCTATACAGCAACAACAGGCAGAAGCAAACCTTAGACGTGCTGTAGAGCTAGGCGATCCTGATGGGACGGTACAGGCGCAAAAAGATCTAACTAGCCTTACTATTGCGGCAGACGGTTACGCCAAAGCGCAACGACAAGCGGAAGCTAGGGCTAGTCAGCCACAACAGCCTATGGCACAACCTGCTCCGCAGGCCGCGCCCTCACAGCCCCAACGACCTGACCCCAAAGCAGAGCAATGGGCAGAGAAAAACTCTTGGTTCGGGAACGATGAAGCGATGACCTTCGCCGCCTTTGGAATTCATAAAAAACTTATTGAGGACGAAGGATTTGATCCTCAGACCAATGACTATTATAATGAGCTTGACTCTAGAATTAAGCGGGAGTTCCCGCATAAATTTGGAGAAGAGCAATCACCTAGTCGCAAGCCCGCTCAGAACGTGGCTGGGGTGTCACGCTCCACAGCATCTGGGCGCAGTAGTAAAAGGGTCAAACTCTCTCAGACCCAAGTAGCAATTGCTAAAAAATTGGGAGTGCCGCTTGAAGAATACGCGAAATACGTTAAGGAGTAACGATATGTCCGAAGAGAAGAAAGGCTTTGAGGGCATTACGCGCTCCTCACGTGAAACAGCGTCAAGGGAGAAACAGGGAAGGCGTAAGCCTTGGGCTCCCCCATCTATGTTAGATGCACCGCCTGCACCAGAAGGCTACAAACATCGTTGGATACGCGCCGAAGTAAGGGGTTTTGATGACACCAAAAACATTTCGGCAAGACTGCGAGAAGGCTACGAGCTTGTTCGTCAGGACGAATATCCAGATTTTGAGTCTCCGGTAATTGATTCAGGTAAATATGAAGGTGTGTTTGGCGTCGGTGGATTGATGCTCGCACGTATTCCGCTTGAAACAGTCCAAGAACGCGCTCAGTATTTTTCTGAACGAAACGCGGATCAAATGGAAGCTGTCGAAAGCGATATGTTGCGAGAAAACGCTCATCCAACGATGACAATCGGCAAAGCCGAGCGTCAGAGTCGTGTAACTTTCGGCGGCCCCAAAAAATAGGGCCGCACAGAATGGAGAACTAAGTAATGGCAAATCAAGAAACTGCCTTCGGTCTTCGTCCTGTTGGGCTTGTAGGAAGCGGTGTTAACAGCACCGGTGTTACTGAGTATGAAATTGCCAGTAACAACACAGATGCCATTTTTAATGGCTCAATTGTGGTTCCTCTAGCCGCAGGCGTAATTGGCCAAGCTGGAGCAACTAATGGCGGCACTACGCAAGCCCTTGGTGTTCTTGTCGGGGTTCAATACCAAGATGCTACTCAGAAGAAGCCTGTATGGCTCAACTACTGGCCCGGATCAGGTGGCGTGTCTGTAGACACTAACTACCCGGTAAAAGCTCTTGTAGCTGATAACCCCAATCAACTGTTCGTCGTAGCGGCGGATGCAACCCTCACCAACCGAGCTACTGCTTTGGCGGCTGTTTTTGCTAACGCTAGTTTGGGAACTTCTGCTCGTACCGGTTCTACCGATACAGGTAAGTCGAATTCTCAGCTAGGCGTAAGCACTATCGCCACCACGGCAACGTTACCTTTGCGTATCGTAGGCTTGGTTGATGACGACGCAAATAACGATTATGCGTCTGCGGGAGCGCACCTGCTAGTTAGGTTGAATGCTCATTTTAATGCTGGCACCCGTTCGTTTGCTTCTCAAACGACGGCTGACTCAACTGGAATCTAAAGGAGATTAAGTAATGGCTATTTCTCGCGCACAGTTGGCGAAGGAACTTGAGCCGGGGCTTAACGCTCTTTTTGGACTTGAGTTCGACCGCTACGAACAGGAACACGCTGAAATCTTCGACGAAGAATCTTCAGATCGTGCCTTTGAAGAAGAAGTAATGCTATCTGGCTTCGGTACTGCACCGGTTAAGTCAGAAGGTGGTTCTATTTCGTTTGATGACGCGCAGGAAACATTTACTGCACGTTATACTCACGAAACTATCGCGCTTGCATTCTCAATTACTGAGGAAGCAATCGAAGATAATCTGTATGACCGCCTTGCTTCTCGTTATACCCGTGCTTTGGCACGGTCCATGTCACAAACCAAGCAAATAAAGGCCGCTTCAATTCTGAACAACGCCTTTAACACTGGTGCGCCTGTTGGTGATGGAGCGGCACTTTGTTCCGCCGCACACCCGTCTCTTTCGGGTAACCAACGAAATCTTTTAACCACTGCGGCAGATCTCAACGAGACTTCTCTTGAGCAGATGCTGATCGATATCGCTGGTCTTACCGACGAGCGTGGTTTAAAGATTGCTGTACGTGGCATGAAGCTGATTATCCCGAAGGAACTGCAATTCATCGCAGAGCGAGTTATTAACTCCAACCTCCGTCCGGGTACGGCTGACAACGACCTTAACGCCACCAAGTCTATGGGTATGATCCCTGATGGCGCGGTAGTTAACCATTTCTTGACCGATACGGATGCGTTTTTCATTAAGACTGATGCACCTAACGGCTTCAAGATGTTTAACCGAAGCCCCATCAAGACTGCAATGGAAGGCGACTTCGATACTGGCAACATGCGTTTCAAAGCGCGTGAGCGATACAGTTTCGGTGTTTCCGATTGGCGTTGTGTCTTCGGCACCCCCGGTGCCTAATAGATCTTCGGATCTTACAAGGGCGGCATTTGCCGCCCTTTCTTTTTGCGTATACAATAAGCATGTCCTGACATCCGCATGGTGCGGATGACACTAGCCACGACAGGAGATCTTCATGGCGACTACTACTTTTTCTGGCCCTATTAAAGCTGGAACCATCAAAAACACCACGGGCACCACGTTGGGTTCTAACGTAAAGAACACCGGCCAAGTTGTCATGGCGCAAACTTTTTCAACAGGAACGGACTTGGCGGGCGGTGCATCTGCGGCTAACAACACTACTGTTGTCATCCCGGCTAACTCCCAGATTATTGACTGCGTGATTGACTGCCCTACGGCTATGGGCAACGCCACTGCGGTATTAAGCGTGGGCGACACAGTTGGCGGTAATGCCACGTTCATTAACTCCTTCTCAATTACTGTTGCTTCTGGCGCAGGTCGTAAATACCCGACTACAGAGGCTGGCGGCGCATTGGCGTGGGCCGACACAGGTACTGCTGACAAGAAGCTTACTTGGACAACTACTGGCGCTACAGATGCGGGTGAGATTCGGGTAACAATTCTGTATCAACAAAACATTAACCTCGCGTAAGGGGAGTTAATGTATGGCTAATTCAGACGTAAAATCAAAACGTCTGACCGGGACAGGCTCTGCTTCGGTAGGGCCTGCTCGTATTCGCCAGATTCAGGTTCTTTCTGCTTCGGGCACTCCCCGCCTTACGGTTACCGATGGTAACGGGGGCAGTACAGTGTTGGATTTAGATTTTTCCGCCAGCGAAACGCACTCGGTCAACATCCCCGACGAAGGGATAAGAGTATCTGACATTTATGTCTCGGTACTTACTAATATTACTGCCATCACGGTGTTTTTTAGCTAAGGTAAAAAGATATGGCTTCCGAGGTAAAAGCAACGTATTTGACTTCTTCTGGCACTGTTTTTGCCGGAAGAGCTAGAATTAAAGCAATTCACTACATGTGTGGAAGCTCTCCAACCCTTGTTCTTAAAAACAAGGACGCTAGTGGAGATACTTTTTTAACCATGGCTTTTGCAAACAATACCGACGACAACGTTTATTTACCCGATGAAGGTATGATTTTTCCAGACGGGTGTTATGTGGTATTGACTAATATTACAAATGTCACGGTTTTTTATAACTAATGGCTACCACCAAAAATGTAAAACGATTACCTTCCGGTCGGTTGGAATATCGTGGTGAAACGTTTTCGGGGTATAACAAACCCAAGAAAACGCCGGGAAAGTCGAAAAAAAGTGCGGTTTTAGCCAAGAAAGGGACAGAAGTAAAGCTTGTTCGTTTTGGCGATCCCAATATGTCTATCAAGAAAGCGCAACCTGCTCGCAGAAGCAACTTTAGGGCGCGTCATAATTGCGATACCGCTAAAGACAAGTTTTCTGCTAGGTATTGGTCTTGTAAAGCGTGGTAGACATGAGAGTAGAAGAAGTTTTATCTAGGCTTGAAAAACATGAGGCGGAATGCAATTTGCGATACAGGCGGATTGAAGAGCGTTTAGCCGACCAAAAAGAATTAATATCCAAGAATTCAGATTCTTTAACCAAGCTAGACCTAAAAATTTGGGGTTTAGCCGTTTTAATCATTGTATCTCCGTTTGCGGCAAAACTTTGGAGTTAACATGGGCAGTTGTGGATCTAGGGTAAAAACAGGGCCTAAACAAGGCAAAGTGACCGTCACTTATATGCGTAAAGGCGGCGAAGCGTCTAGTAAAAGCAAAGGAAGTAAGATTTGTCCTGCGGGTAAAGCGTGGGCAAAGCGCACTTTTGACACATACCCGTCGGCATATGCCAACATGGCCGCCAGCAAATATTGCAAAGACCCCAATTACGCCAAGAAATCTAAAGGCAAAGCTTAATGGGTGAGTTAGCCAAATGGCGCGATCAAGAATGGGTTCGCATCGACAGTAGTGGAAACATCGCGGGCGAGTGCGGCACCTCAAAAAACAAAAAGAACCCTGATCGTTGTTTACCTCGCTCTAAAGCAGAAAGTTTGTCTCAATCGGAGCGCAAAGCCACGGCTCGTAAAAAAAAGAGCGAAGGCTCTAAAGGCAAGCAAGTCGTTTCAAACACTAAAGCGGCCAAGGTAAAAATGGCCGCCACAGGCGGTGAAATACGCAAAAACCACAAAGGATGTGGTGCGGTTATGTCCAATAGAAGAAAACGCACTAGGTATGCCTAATGATAGATCTAGAAAAAGGCGTTATGGAGGAAATCAGGGCTTGGTCTAAAGAAGCTCTAGAAACCGCGCACCCTTTTTTTAACGACCTCCCTGCTTGTCCCTATGCTCAAACCGCGTGGACTAACGACAAAGTAGGCTTTTCTTTTAGTTATTCTGCCAAACGCCAAGGCCTGTATTCAGCTATTTCTCAGTATGACGACACATGGGATTTGGTGTGTTACGTGGAGTTTCAGTATGAGCAAGATCCACAAGCTTTTCACGA
>Ga0181421_1000339_pt1 | contig 13530 bp, 27 predicted proteins | sample 44SPOviralmetaG_FD_130146 | JGI IMG/M metagenome (GOLD analysis project Ga0181421, IMG submission 130146) | Marine viral communities from the oligotrophic San Pedro Time Series (SPOT) site, San Pedro Channel, CA, USA - 44 SPOT_SRF_2013-06-19 | ecosystem: Environmental > Aquatic > Marine > Strait...
GATATAGTTCCATCATCTGGATCTAATAATCTAATTTTAATTTCTTTTACATCTGCCTTAATTGATAAAAGTTCATCATGCAGCTGTTGATTAGTTAATCGTGCCATTTGTTTATGATCTTTTAGATTCTAATACTGATTGTTTTCTATAATCGGTTACTAATTTTTTTATTTCACCAATTGATTTTCTTGCTCTTGTTGCTGCTGCTTTATTACCTTTATCGGTAAATTTTCTATGATTTTCTTGAAACTCTTCCCAAAGGTTATTCAATGTATCATATAACTGAGTTGTACTCATAACTGTTCTCCTTATTCTTTTTAATTTAATATAAATATGTACTAATCGTCAAAATCATCCAATTCTCCTCCATCTTCATAATCATCTAGATATCCGCCATCTTCAAAATCGTCATCATCTAGTTCTCCACCATCTTCATAATAATCTACAATTTCTCCACCCATTTCAAAACCTTCATCTGGATCTAACATTCCTCCATCTTCAAAATCTAAATCATCATTCATTACTCCACCATCTTCATAATCTATTCCAGCTTCTATCATACCACCATCACCAAATGATCCGTCGTCCATTATTCCACCACGTAAGTAATCTTCAATATATCCTCCATCTTCAAATTCTTCTTCTAATTCTCCTCCATCTTCATAATCGTCTAGATAACCTCCATCTTCAAAATCATCGTCATCTAGTTCACCACCATCTTCAAAATCATCGTCATCCAATTCTCCGCCATCTTCATAATCATCTAAATATCCTCCATCTTCATAATCATCTAAATATCCTCCATCTTCGAAATCATCATCATCCAATTCTCCTCCGTCTTCAAAATCATCATCTAATTCTCCTCCATCCTCGTAATCATCTAAATAACCACCATCTTCAAAATCTTCAATACCAATCATTCCTCCATCTTCAAGATAATCAAGTAGTCCACCATCTTCAAAGTCATCGTCATCTAGTTCGCCACCATCTTCAAAATCATCATCTAGTTCACCACCGTCTTCAAAATCATCATCTAGTTCACCACCATCTTCAAAGTCGTCATCTAAATAACCACCATCTTCAAAATCATCATCATACATCATTCCGCCGTCTTCAAAATCATCATCTAGTTCACCACCATCTTCAAAATCATCATCATCTAGTTCACCACCATCTTCAAATTCATATTCAAGTTCTCCTCCATCTTCAAAGTCGTCATCATCATATGGTAATCTACCACCATCTGGAAATTCATCTAATTCTCCTCCATCTTCAAATGCACGACCTCCACCGGCTTGATTGATTGCAGATAATAACGGTCTAAATTCTTGTGTAGATCGTCTGTTAATTACTGCCTCTCCTCCTTCTAGTTCTCCAAATCGAGTTGGAATTCCACCTTCAGAATGTCGAGGTCCTACTGTTACACCTCCCGGATTTTTAGCCATCTTTTTGCTCCTCTTTTGTTATTGAAAATGATTCGTTAAATTTTCTTTTTAAGTCATGTTCTGAATATATACTAGTTGATTGATATATTAGATTTCCATCTAGATATACTTCACCTATATCATTTGTATCATCTAAAAAATATTCTAGATCAGATCCAAAGAAATGGCTACCGTTTTTATCATCAATTATGTCATATTTTTCCATAGTATACATTTATCATCTTCTAATTTATTATAAATATAGGGACATAAACTATTCTACATAGATATAAACCAAAAGATGTAAAATCTTTTATAAATTAAGTTTAATTGGTGATTTTTATTTTTTTTTGGAAAGTTTTAAAACTTTTTGATATGCATAATCCCATCGTTCACGTGAATCTTTGTATTTATGCTTATCTTGATGATTCATTTTTGATAATTGTGCATCAAATTCTTTTTTTAATCCTAAATTATCAATTGATTCGGTGATATTCCACCAAAAATCTTCGTAATGACCCATAACTGTACCTCGATATAAATTAAAATTGTAATATTTCGCGTAACTTTTGTTTTTGTTCTGATGTTAACGCTTTTATTTTCTCTAAAACTTCACGTTTTACCTTTTTTGGTAAATTTTTATGCTTAGTTCCTGCATATTTATCTACTTCTTTCTTGCTCATATCACTAGCAACCTCACCAGCTTCGCCTTTTTTAGGTATATCACCAGATTGCATGGCTTTTACTACTCCAAAAAACCGTTGTTGTTGCTTGCTTTTGGCCGGCATTAGTATCTATCAACTCCTTTACCCGTTTCAAATGCTTTTAATACCTGTTTAATATATCCTGCAGTCTCTTTTGATGCATCTTGGTTATAAGATCCATATCCTGATTCTTTTTCTTTTTCTGCAGCATTATCTTGCCTTATATATTCACCATATGATCTCAATGCTCTTGACATTGCAGATGTAACATCTTTCATTGCAACTTCATTCCCATTAATATGAGTTACTAATTCATCATATCTACCTACTTTAATTACTGCCATTCCTTCTGCAACAGCTTCATTTGCAAGCTTAACTATCTTAGCAACCATTGCATCTACATTATCTCTTGTTCCTACTCTGGCATTTAGAATATCTTTATATCTTTTAAGATTTGCACGCCTCCATGCTGGCGCATCTTTAAATTTATCTTTACCTAATGACAATTCAGCTCTTTTAGCTTTCAATGCTTTGGTTCCACCTCTGAAAGATTCAAAATCCATTACATAAATTTCATCAGCTATTTCTTTTAATTTTTTAAGTTGTAATGTTCCACGCTTACCATGTCCTGATGCATCACCATATTTACTTATACCTTTTGGTCCAACTCCCGTACGGCCATCATATTGAACTTTACCCATTAATGTCACAGCCATGACACCTTCTGGTAATGTTGTGTCCCAATCTCTGGTTGCATATGGGTTTTGTTTTCTTTGTGTATTAACCCAGAATACCAATCCTTTCTTTACCATAGGATCATTCATGTTAGTTGATTTATTTAATGTTCCTGCAGGAAGTTTATCCCATGCTATATTATGTGTATGTGCAAATCGCTTAAACCAGTTATTATATCTGTTTCCTTTGATACCACCCATCTTTGATACCTTTCTAATATTTGGATCTGCAAATGCTTCTGACAGAATATTATAATATTCTTCTTTTATTATATTTTTTATCTTTGATAGTTTCATATTGTCCCTAGTAATGTCTAATAATTTTATAATAAATATGCACTAGTCCTTGATTTCACCTCGTAAGAATTTCTTTTGTTTCGCTATAGCTTTGTCTAAGTCTGCTTTCTGAATACTATCCTTCTCCATGACTTTAGGTTCTTTATGTCCTAGGTATTTTAATATATGCCACGGTTTATTTTTCTTCTGCTTATCATCTAAATTCTTTAACCAGGTTACTCCAGGTAGTATAGTTCCTGATTTCATTCTTAATTTATACAGTTTATTTTTCTTGTCTGTGATTTCAATAACTTCACATTCACAACTTGACCCCAAAAAGATGGCCCCTACTATATCTCCTACTTTTAAATGTTTCATATTACATTTTCCAATTTCTGAACGCATGCAGAATTTCATCATCTACAGGTTCTGGTTCAACACTTTTTACTTGTGGTACAATTGTAGGATTAAACGTTTCAAATATTTCTAATGCTTGTCTACGTTGGCTTCCTGATATAATTTCTTCTGCACAAGCTTTTTCTATTTTCTTAATTGCATAACTTTTATCACAATCTAAAAAGTCCATTGCATCTCCTAATACCTTTTCAAAATTAGCTTGACTATATTCAGGCATCTTTCTAGATACTCGAGTTTTCAATGATAAGGAACAGGCTTTGGGACTTGGATCATTCTTACTTGCTCTATATAACATAGAACCAAATCCTTGTCTACCTTTACTATCCAATCCTCTCAAGTATTCCTTTGTATCTTTATTCTTGATAACTTCTACTTCTGAATAAGTAGTTTTACCTGATATAATAGTTCTTACATAATTACGTTCTACAGAAGAACATTCAACACATTCACGAGTACTAGGTAAAGCTTTTATTCTTGCTTCTGGTATTAGTTCGTTACATTTACAACAGTTCATACAATTAATTTTAGTGAACGCGGAAGGATTCGAACCTTCGACCGTTAGCTTAGAAGGCTAATGCTCTATCCAGCTGAGCTACGCGTCCATATTAAGTTGTGCTATTCGCAGTTAACTTACGACTTACAAAATGCTCCCATGAAGCATCCGACAGCCATCGCACAACAACAACCAAAGAAACCCATTTCATTTAATGGATCTGCGAAGTCGATATATTCTAATATCTCTCCTGAACCTGTTATCCAGGCTAAATAAAGGCTTAAACATCCTCCTAAAAATAATAACAAATTTTTCATAATTTTTACTTTTTATTTATAATATAAAGATAAGAAAAAAATCTCGTAATACCAAATCTTTTTCATGCTTTTTTTTAATTATATACTATCTTTCATTAATCGATCTACTACTTTATTAACAACCTTTACATGAGGATCATTAATTAGTTCTGTACCATAATCATGTTTAGCCCAATCAAATCCAACCATCATATATTTTGTTCTAGGTAGAAGTCTTTCAAAACTACCGTAAGAATACTCTTCATGAATAGAATAGTTCTGCATCATCTCTAACTCTCTTCTAAACTCTTTATCAACATCACCTACAGTATAACCACTACCATAACCAGAAAAGCAAACCAATTTTTGAAGCTTAACAATACTAGAGTTATCAGAAAATACATCTTCCCATTCTAGGTCTTTATCTATATTAGAAATTAGTGCTTCCCATTTATTAAGAATATTAGTTTTCATTTCTTCAGCAACCATATCATTATGGTCATACATTTCTTTACTATGTGGTTTGGTAATTTCGATTCCGTAAGCGAAGGTAGGTTCTTTTTTCTTTCTCATATTATTCAATTTTTATTATTTAATTATTAATTTATATAATATAAATATAAGAAATATTTTGCAATTAAACAACCTTTTTGGCAGCTTTTTTTGAAAAAGTTATTAAGAGCCATATTTCAAGTTTACACTAATAGTGGGTAAATTTAATATAAAATTAATATTAAATTAATATGATTAGATAAGGTTTTTGCTATTTATATTAAATGAAAGAAAGAATCGACATAACGCCTGCTATATACATTGGAATAATGATAGCCGTATTTTTGTTAGCCATTTAACATCTTGCATCTACTATGGCAGCTCTTAATTCGGCTTCACTTCTAAACCGAGACATTACCTTTGTACTTTTAACTTCTTCTGCTCCATATCTATCTGCAAAAGCTCTACAATTTTGAGTTAGTTCAATATAATATTTTTGAGTATCAGACCTTAAGGCTCTAAACCAAGATTCTTTAAATCCTTTTTCGTATTTAATTGGAAGTTCACGATCGGATGCATCTTTAAGAATTAAACCTGTTTTAGGATTAACTAGTTTTTGAGCTTTCATTCTTATTACATTACCTTTTCTATCAATTCCTACTTTAGAACCTGTATAATTAGTTTCTATTTCTGCAGCATCCCAGAAACTAGCACTTAATGTTTTAGATGTATCTTTTGGATTTGGTTTATTTAAAAATCCTTTGTTAGTTGTTCTATAACAAAATGATGCTGTAAAGCCTTGTTCTGTATCTATAGACATACTACACATTGCTTCAGATCGTAAACCATATTTTAATTCTTCTCCTGATTCATCTAATAACTGTTTTGCTCTAGCCTTAACCTTTTCTTCTTGTTTACGTGTCTTTTTATCCTTAAGAATATAATCTACATTATCAGCATCTTTAATCTTTAAGGTTCTATTATCATGCTTTGGTTTAACAATCATTTCGGATACATGTAGGTCATCTATCTTTTCACCACAATGTTCACATATCTCTATAAATGATTGAGTAAAGACATTGTTTTTATTACTGAGTATTAATCGTACTGCCATAACTTATAACTTAATTATATTGATGCAAATGCATTTTTAAGGAATGAACCTATCTCTTTAGTTTTAACAGCATTTAATGCACCTTTAAGAGTTGCCATTCCAGTACTACCTTTTGCAAATTTATCAGCCATCTGGCCTACACCAGCAGTTAATAATATAGCAACTACTACTGTATGTAATATTGCAGCTGCCTTTTTTCTTTTGGTATTATCTTTTACGCCTGCTAATTTTAATGGATATTCAAATGCCTTCATAATTCTATGATGATTATTTTCTCCCCATTGAATAAGTCTATCTCCAGATAATTTTTTAAAGCCAGGTATTTTACTTACAAGGTTAACAAACTTTCCTAGTAATTTTTGTATCTCACCAAATGATAAAGCAATACCACCTAATGTTAAAAGTACACCTTCTGATTCAGGTGCATCTAGATCTACTCGTTTGATATCCTTTTCAAAATCATCAAGCATGTCATCTAGTACTTCTGTAGACGTATCAGTATTAGAACTAGTGCTACCAAATACATCAGCTTCATTTAATACTTCATTTAATAATGATGATAACTTTACCATTTTCTACAGCTCCAATATCTAGCTTTAGTTCTTGGTCCTGGATTATCACAATTATGTCTTGCTCTAAATGACTTTCTAGCTTTAGGATTATTTTTTCTAATCCTCATTGATTTACCTTTAACTGAAGAACCACCATGTCCAAAGTTTACCTTTTTAACATTACCTGTTTTCTTATCTTTAACATATACCTTGAACTTCTTAACATCACCTTGCATAGGTTTGCCAAGTTTAACTTTACGACCTTGGTATTCTGCTTCTTGATATAATATAGGTTCTGAAGATTCTACTATCTCCATACGTAATGCTTCATTTCTATATATTACAGTTTCTTTAACTTTAACGCATTTGTCTTTACCATCCTCCGTACCAGCATATCGATATCCTTTCCAACATGCTTTACCATCAGCACCTTTTACCTTTTCAATAACGTATTTCATAGTTAATTCTCCAATTTAATATAAATATGCAGGTGGTCCGGTTAAGTGTGGTTTCCGGTTAAGGAATGTGAGGTGGTGGTATTAAAAGAGTGAGGTGGAAAAAAGATGTAAAAAAGCAGCCAAAAGATTTGGTAGATTGAGAAATATTCCTTATCTTTATATTATATAAAAAGATGAAAATATGGCCAAAGTACTAGTTAATGAATTCTTCGTGCACGGCATGAAGAAACCCAAAAGAACATATGCAATTCATGGAGGTTTAATTCCACCATTTACAATGACCTTCGGAAGCGCAAAGTATATAATGCCCGGATGGTATAAGATAGATGATACAGAAGATCTCCCCGATATAGAAGATATTGCATTTTATCCTTATAAGCCTAAAAAAGACAATAGCCTAGATAATATAAAGAGCAATGCTATATATAAGGTAATGTCTAGTAAAGGAGATAAGGAATACCAAGTCCAAATGAATACCTCTGGTAGCCTGGAATGCGAATGCCCTGGATATGGGTTTAGGAGAAGGTGCCGACATATTGATCAAGTAGTAGCCGAGTCCCTTATATAGAAAAATTTTATTTTGCACTTTTCGCTTGCGCTCAGATTCTCGGAATGGTTGGGCTTTATAGGTATACAGCGCCTTGTGCTTGTATACGCAGTATATATTAGTATAATAGTTCTATATATAAAAAAATTAAGTTCACAATGTAAAAAGGTAATACGCCCCCTCAGAGCTGGGTATATACCTGGTATGTTACCGAAAACCCCTATATCCACCTATATTGGGGGGTTTTGCATGGTTAATAGGGGGTTCTTGAAGGTATGTGCCCTATATATGGTTATCTATAGGTTATACGTTCGGTATTGGCTGGTATGCGGATATATGGTGGATTATACCTTTCTTATTGGTTCTGTCCTGTATATATTGTATTGCGTCCTTATATAGTATATTGTTCATATTATATTTAGTTTGCGTTATAGCATTCGCTAGCATCTGCTCATTCTTGCTTCCGTTCAGATCGCAACCACCTGAATATATTTTTTTTATATATAGTCTATATTATAATATAAGGATAATAAGTCGTAAGTCCTAGTAAATCAGAAGAAAGTTATTAAAAGTTATTAAGAACACGAGGCCATGCAAGTATAACTTAACCCACCCATTGTAGAATAAGGTAGAGGTAATGTGTATAACTACTTGATAATAAATATATTATAAAGGTTGTAAGGTATTATTCCAACCAGAGTGATAAACCCTTAACCCCTTTGACCTCAATCGTTGGTTTAGGTGCACGCTAATCATGGCTGAAAGACGTTCCTGAATTCGGAAAATAGCTATAAAAAAACTTGTTTAATCGGAAGAAAGACGTATACCTCTCCTTGAATTTATCCTATACAATGCCCTGAGCTTGCTCGAGCTATATACACTATTCTATAGTTTATTTAAATTTTTCAATTGATTGGTATAGAGAACATTTAAAGAACTAACTTATCGGATTAAAGGTAAGGCCAATTCAACTATAAGATAGTATTATATGTTCGGTTACCTAGGAATAGACTGATGTATTTCCTTCAGTCTCTCGAAGAGCTTATCAACTCATTGTATATCCATTCACCTAATTGATATACCATATGCAATACAATATATGCTATAACGAAAGGTGCTAACATGCACAATAACCACAATGCTCCTATCCCTAACAATAACTTCTTGATCTGTTCCATTTAATATTGCCTTCTACGCTCTTTGGTCTTCTGGTATTGATCTAATAGTTGCATTGCTATCTCTTTGCTAATCTTGTTAGCATAATATAGATCATATATCAATCTACTCATTGTTCTGTTCTATTATCAATGCATCTATCTTATCTTCTATCCTATTAATACGTATATGCAATGTATCAATATCTTTCTCTATATTACCGACCTGCCTTTCAATTGTGTCCAATACCATTACATCGTGTACCGTTGGTACAAACAAATGAGTATCACAATCATCCGCTATAACCGGTACTTCGAAATTATGGCTTGGACCATACGTACGGTTCGGGTCTACACTATGTCCTTGAATCATACTATTCAATAAGATCAATACAATTAATACTCCACCTATAGCACAAAAGGTTCCTACGCAAAATTTAAAATATTTATTCTCCATCATTGCTTCCTCCTATTATTTCCGCTACTTGCGAAAGTTCAACATACCATTTACCATCCACAACCTTTTTATTTGCTGCCCATATATCTGAAAGGATATCCTCTCTTATATTTGCACCAATCCATTTGGTTGGGTCTTGGATCTTTCTTGATCTTACTTCACCCGTGTCTGGGTTTCTTTCATAAATTTTACTCATAACTTTATTCCTATTTTAATTAATATCTCTTCTAGCGAGCCACCGGCGAGCGTTATCCACACAACCAACTCCACACTTCTACCACTACAACCGCCACCAAACTGAATAACAATATCCCTATCATTCCTATCAATCCTCCCATTACCATCTTGAGGCTAAACTCTTCTTGTTCTTTTCTTTTACCTTGACTCATTTCTTAATCTTTTATAACTATACCTAGGACCATAATCAAATGTAAGTTCTTCATCTTTCTTAATATCCTTTAAGGCTGTAAATATCAATATTCGTTCTTCTGTTGAATGTATCCATTGTATATTAGGTTCTGAATTATGATTATAACACATTGCATTACCCATTGGTAATATCCAATACTCTAAATTATCAGGAGCTGCAAATCTATATGATGACATACTATCTACATTCTCTATAGTTACCTTCCCGTCCAGATATACATATTTAGGTTCTAATATCTGTGTAGGATATAAAGCTTGTTCTACTATATCTCCTTTCTTGATATCTTCTTTAGCATATACTCCATAACCATGTATATCACTTTTTGCTATATAACTGTTATTTATTAGCATTAATCTTTCCATTCTCCTTCATCGGTATCAGCATCACCATGGTCATCATAATGTATACCATCGTTACCATTTTGGCCGATAATATTCATTCTTTTTTCTCTAGCACTCTCTTGCATATCTTGCAATTCAATAAACGTATCTTGATCAATTTCTATTTGAAAGTATTCCATCCATAAGTTTTCTTGTGGACATACATTCCAAAATTCATTAATTGTACCGCTTTCGATATCTCTTTTATGTACCCAAATATTTATTTTCATTTTAGTAATCCCGCTTTTATCATATCAGGCACTTGTTTCATTGTCTGATTTGTTATTTGTAATTTAAATTTAGTTGTTGACCAACCATGATCTCTATTTAGATAATGTATTGGTATCTTTAATTCATCACCAGTAAAAGGTTTATTCATATAATCATCACCTAAAAATCTTATATCAAATTCTCCAGCCTTTAATAGTTCTAATAGTTCTACTTCATAAGTATATGATAATACTTCATCAACAGACTTAAGTTCCATTAACATTTCCTTTCTTTCATCAACAGATAGAATTGGTTTTAATTTGTTAGGCCTTTCTATAGATGGATCTGAATGTAACAATACTACAAGACAATCACAATTAGCTTTACATTCTTTGAACATGGCAACATATCCTGGATGCATTATATCAAAGTTACCTGCTATTATTCCTTTCTTCATAATCTTTTAATTTTTCTTTTAGTTTATCTATCAGTTCAACCACATCTTCAGGATACATTGTTACTGCACAACAAGTATTAACTTGTTCTTCTATCTGATCAATTAATTCTAATATTTCTTTCATTAGTCTCCGAACGGTTGATTTTCATAATCATCTTCAAATTCATCATCTTGTTTTTTAATATCTTTCATGATATTTTTTTCTTCATCTGATAAATCATAATCGTCTGGCATAACTGGTGCATTATACATTTCATAGACTAAGTAAATTACTCCTATAATATACAGTCCTAATAATATTTTCCAAATCATAATATAATATAATAAATTTATTTCAAATAACCTAATTAAATACTCTGTAATATTGCCATAGTTGATTGCCAATCTTTGACCTTATGTACAATATGATCGTCTTGAATTTTTTTAACAATAGAATAATCATTACCTCCTGGCTCACATTTGTCACCAAAAAACATAATAGGTCCGTCTAAATCCTTTAGTATCTGAGACTTATCATTTCCTTTTGGATGAATATCAATAGATATTTGTCCACCAATACTTGCTTCTAATTTAGGAAACTTTTTATTAATTCGTTTACATATTCCTTCACGTTCTTTATGTTGTTTATCCCATTCGTAATATTCATCCCTAGCTTTCTGGTCACAGCTTCTTCCTATTGTACTAAAATTTATCAATCCAATTCTTTCTTCAATATGGTTACCCCATCGCTGAGCTCTTGTCTTTGCCATTGATTCAATTAATATAAAGTTCAACTCTGGTTCATCCTTTAATGTGAATATATTCTTTTTAATTAGTTTACCTTTTTCATAAACCGCATTACCACAGGATTGATATACACGTTTACAGTTGTTCCAAATTTTTTCACCAACTTGTTCAATTGTCTTATCTTTATCTGATCCAGTTACCAAGTATACATTTTTACCTTCCATCCAAGTCAGGAAGAATGCTTCAAACTTTTTATTAATTGGTAACCTACTTGGTGTTAGTGTACCATCTACATCAAATACATAATTTCTCATTTCAATACTATTTGTTTTTCATGACCCACAATTAACGAGGGGTCGATTAATGATTCATATCCAGCTTCTTTTGCTCTCTTCTGAAATAATAAATCTTCTCCTAATTCTTTTTCTGATTTATCATTCATATAAAATGGGTCTTGAATACTATTAAATACTTTTGATTCAACTAACATCCAACCCATTCCATTTGCTTTAACTTCAATCAAAGATCCATCTCCTTGAATGTGTCTTGTTGTTAACCAACTATTTCCTATTGAATGGCATGCAAATTCATACCCATTTGGTCCTGGTTGTCTTGATAATAACTCTCTAGTCTTCATAAAGTATAATCCTGATACAATTGGTTTATTATGTCTTACTAGTTTATGAAAGTCAATTGGTTTAAAATTTATATCACTATCAATCCACATGTAATGAGTAGGATTCCATTCCTTAGCTTGTTTTAATAATATATCTCTAGCCTTATTAACTATAGGATGATATCCTCTAAATAATTTCCATTCAATAGAGCTATCATTTAAAGAATTTATTAAGTTTGTCCAATTCTCTAGAAAGAATCCACTAAAATTACTACCTGGTATACAAATTGCTACTTTCATTAATGATTTCTTTGGCCATCAAATACACATACAAATATTAAATCTTCTATTTCACTAGTGTTCCAAACCTTATGAAAGTATGCATCTGGTATCAATACTATATCTCCTGCCTCTATACTGATCTCTTTATCACCTACCATAATATAACCTGTACCACTTGTAAAATGATATACTTCTTCTTGGCCTGGATGATTATGACCTGTAGTATTCTTTCCTGGATGTAATATTGTCTTGGATACAACTAATTTCTTTAATGTTGTATTATCTAATAATGTATATGTTTCGTTTTGTTTTAGGATTTTACTATCCTTTTCATTTAACTTTATTTTCATAACCTATTTTCTATTGTAATCATCTTCAATTCTAACTATATCATCTTCACCAAAGTATGAACCATGTTGTACTTCTATAAATACTAAATCATGTTTAGCTACATTTATATTCTCAACTCTATGCTTAGCTCCTTGAGGTATCAATATTGTTTCTCCATAATGATAATGTTCAACTACATCATCTAATGTTATAGTTGCAATACCTGAAATGATAGTCCATACTTCACTTCGGTTGTTATGATATTGATAACTAAGCCTTCCTCCAGGCTTAACTGTAATTTTTTTAATCTTACATTTTTCTTCTTGATGTAGTATTTCAAAACAACCCCACGGTCTTTCTTCTATTTCTGTCATATACTTTAATATATAAAATTTATTTCAAATAACCTAATCTTTTTTCAAATCTTTTTCTTTAACCTTAAGATATTTAAGATAATCTTCTCCAAAGTTTTTAAAATATTTAGTTGCTAATAAACTCTTATGTGCTTTAGCTAATACCTTTCTACTAGCAATATTGATTAAGAAGTACGGTGCATCTTTTCTTGGATTAAATCCTGCAACTTCTTTAGTATCATTAGGATTAAAACAAATACATTTCAAATGTTTATAACCATTAGTCCTTAATGTTTTATTGATAAAGTTTTGATAAGCATAAGTATCTTCTCCTGATATTGATTCATCCGTTACTTGTATAAATAATGCGCTATCATATTCTGAGTCTTCTAGTTCCTTTGCCTTATCTAATATAGTAGTTTCATTTGGATCAAATTTATCTATCAATAGTTTATTTTTATCTACTTCCGCACCTACAAAAGGACAGGCAGGCATACCTCCGTACTCTTCTCTTGGAGTTCTAAGTATACCAATATACTGCATAACCTTTTCCTTAAAATTTGTATAAGGACATTTACTCATAAACAACTAAAATATCTTTCTCCTCTATCACAGAGAATTGTTATTGC
>Ga0181421_1000344_pt1 | contig 13460 bp, 15 predicted proteins | sample 44SPOviralmetaG_FD_130146 | JGI IMG/M metagenome (GOLD analysis project Ga0181421, IMG submission 130146) | Marine viral communities from the oligotrophic San Pedro Time Series (SPOT) site, San Pedro Channel, CA, USA - 44 SPOT_SRF_2013-06-19 | ecosystem: Environmental > Aquatic > Marine > Strait...
ACATTATGACCTTCTTTTATTGTATTTATTACATCTTGTTGTTCTACACTGGGTGAGTTCATATTTTGATGATTTTTCGCTATATAACAACGTGTAATTGTTTTTATATAGGTATTTAAATTATAGATTTATTAGAAATTTAGTTTTAACGTTAAGATTTTCGTTACAAGGACTTGGATCATATATTTGGCCAGTTTTCAAAAATATAGGTTTATCTAATGCCTTTGATAATATACAACGTAATTTCTTGTCTTTTTCTATAACCATTTCAGGACCTGCCATTTCTTTTGTTATTTTAAGAGCACCACTACTATCATAATTTAGGTTTTTATCATATACTTTTACAATTTCGTTAAATAAATATGTTGCATCTTTTTTCATTATATTATAATTCCATTCGATGTATGGGTCCTCAGAAATTAATGTTTCTTCCCTATTATATAATTTTTCAGGAACTGTAACGGTTTTCCATCTAACAGCAGTTTCTTTAGCTTTACCCAGATTATTTTTGTAATCAAACCGCACATTCCAAAATTTTTCAAGAAAATATCCAATCTCGTTTTCTTCCACACGCTGCGAGTAATCAAATGTAGTGAATGGAGTATTAAAAAAACCCCCTTTTTTAATATTTTTACGTTTATTCTTTTTCAATGGTTTGCGATTTTTACGCGTTTTGGATGGTTTTTTACGCCCTAAATGTTTCTTTGTTGCTCTTGGCATTATATATTATACATATGAATTAATTTTATCGGCAATAACACCCATATCTACATTTTCTAAAACAGGGAGATTGCTCTTTTTCATAGATTCCAAAACAGCATTCTTCCGGATTTGATTGAATAAATCCTTCAATACACGGAGATTACGTCCAGCATAATCAATAGACAATAATTCCAATGAATTTATATACCCTAATTTTTCCCGTTCTAAGTGTTCTTCGAGTGCAATATCGATCATTTCATCAGTAATAGGCGTAGTCATATTAATAACGTGATTAGCACTCAAATAGTATTTTGTGTATCGTTGAATATCAGTTTGAATGTAATTCAAAGACATATTGTCAGGAAATCGCTGTAATAAATCTTGAATATTCATCTCTAATGTATCATTTATATGATTTCGTATAATCTAAACGAAAAATAAAGAATCACTGATAAGACCGCTAAAATAAAATTCATATAGATCAAACTATCCATAGAAAGAATATTAGAAAGTCGAATGGTCAATAATGCGAAAATAACAGTTAAAACAGTGCCAATAATGGCGTGGCGACTAAAGTTCTGTACGTGATTTAACCCCGCTCGTGAGGTCATATTGATAAAAAAGAAGAATGTAAGTGGTACACTCCAAATAAATGCTAATATTTTATAATATTGAGGGACATTCATAAATTTTTGACTCAAAACGCTAATAGTTCCGAGCATTAATGCCCCAAGAAAGGTATCAAATAAAACAATATTCCAATTCATATACATAATAAGTTTATTTTTATGTATATATTTTTATCGTGATTTACGAGTATAATTTTTCTGAAAGTTGTTACGAAATTTCGGGTTAAATTCAAGCGCAGTCAATAAACGAACTTGACTTTTGGCATTTTCCAAAGTGGAGCATTTGGCGAAGACTTTTTGTTTTTTAGTTTTGGTTTTAGGTTTGTAGACTTTATAACAAGTTTGATTGCGTACTTTACGTATTTTATATGGCATATAGTGTATGCTTATAATAAATTGGAAACATAAATATAACCATTGAATTCACAGGCGGTTTGATAATGACCACTCGTGCAGACATCAACACAACGCCATTGGCGATTGACTAAATTAGCGTCATTGTTAGGAGTCCAAGTGATACCATTATTAGTGGAATAATAAATGAAACCATTATCTTGTAGTAAAGTCATATATCTACCGTCACCGGAAATAGAGATGTTTCTCCATAATTTATCAGCATTTAAGTCTGAATCACCAATAATCCCCCAAGAAGAACCATAATTACTAGATAAGTACACTTTACCACCATTGTCTATGGCGACCATTGTAGCCCCATCCGATGAAATATCTACATCAATCCAATTTCTATCTGCAAATGGGTCGTTAGGAAGGAATGCGGCAGAGAAAGAAGTGCCGTGATTATTAGAAATGTAGATAGTTTCAGAAACGATGACTTGATATTGCCCGTCGTAAGACATGGCAACTGAAGCAGTAGGAAAACCTTGAATAGAATAATACAAATCGGAACCATCATCTAAACGAGTCCAAGTAGCGCCATAATCACTGGAGCTATAAATACTGTCACCAGCGGAGATGACCTTTTGATATTGTCCAGTCAAAGAAATAGATAAATAAACTTTGACGCCTTGTAAATTAGATGATTTTTTCCAAGTTCTACCATAATCTCCTGAAGTGAAAATAGAGTCCCCATTAGAGGCAGTTTGGTAGCGTCCTTCGTGAGTAATATCAATTGTGTTGATTTCACTATAACTAATATCGTGTGCAAATATCCAAGAGGAACCAAAATCTTGAGTAGTATAAATATGTCCGGATAAATCAATAGCATTTTGATACTGCCCAGTAGCGGAAACCGAAACAAAGTTCCAATCTCTAGGACCTAATTCAGTAAGAATAGGTGTCCAATTGATGCCATAGTTTTCATAAGCATAAGTGAATTCACTGTTACTGGCAATAAGTAATATGGGTACAGTGTAAGTTTGTGTAATATTAGTATTGGAATAAGTGGTAGTTTTCCTGACACGGGTAGCAGAATCGTAATAATTTAATCTTTCTTCTATTTTTTTAAGATTCGCGGGTCCTGAATATATATCAATGTTAGCACCGTGATCAATATCTAATTTGAGGGTAATAGTCATACCATCAGGGACATATATGAGATCGCCGTCAACGAATCCATCATTGACTTTATAATCGGTGCCATTACGATTATTGAAGAGATTACGTTTAAAAGCATTACGAAGTTTGGAATTAATATCATAAACGTGTATTTCACCGGAGAAATCAGAAACAAAAGAACCGTTAATATTGAAATTACCACCATTAATAAGATGTAAAAATGCAGAAGCATCAAAAACTCCATTATTAATATTAAAAATATTATTGTTGACAATAATAGGACTTCCAAAATAGGTGTTGATAGTTTCTAAAAAGTCACTATAAAGGGTAGACATTTTACCCATAGAGACGATACTTTGAGCATTGACCGTATTAAGAAATTCTTGAGAAGTGATATCAAGGACATCGTCAACAAGTTGGTCCACATTGGTAGCTTGATTATTGGTAGAAGCACCGGTATTACTAGAAGCATCAAATTGAATAATAGTACTTTCGGCGTGATCGAGAACAACACCGATTTTGTAATTCATGTCACGAACACTATATTTGATTTGAATGGCATCATCTAATTTATAGGGGCGGTATCCATCGCCAGTAGGACGATAAAGAGGAAATTCTTGTTTTAATTTGAAACCACCGAAAGCATTAAAAGCATATTCTAATTCATATGGCTGTGTCATTTAAAATATAACGATATATATTTTAAGTGAGAACAAACAAAATGTCACCGATTGCAGATTTATCTAAATTAGGAATTGCATTAATAGAAGCGTCGTTATAATAAGATTGTGATAGATCAGGTGGTGTAACAGAAGGGACACTAAAATTAAAGTTGTAATTCATAGAGAACGTAGTTTCGAGACCTTTAAAAAAGAGTATTTTATCACCAGGTAAAAACCCATCACGACGTGTTTTATTACTACGATTATTAAAAGTGTTGTTAAGAATGGCATTTCTAAGAATTTCATTACAATCAGTGATACGTATAGAACCAGTTAAATAATAGGTATCATCGGGTCTAGTGGCAGAGAGCATATTATAAAATTCAAAATGAGATAAATAGCCATCAATGTTACCATCAGTGAGTTCATTAATAAGTTGTCTGTCAGTAGCACGAATCCCAAAATATCGGTTAATACCACCGATAAAATTAGTGTATAGTTGATTGAAAATACCAAGAGATATGATGTGTGTGGAATCAAAAGATTCTATGATGGTTTGATAAGAAAGGAGAATATCATCATCAATAAAAGCATTATTAACGCTATCATAATTACTGGAAGTACTAGTGACGACACCATTAATATCCTTATAAATACCAAGTCTAGTATTAAATACGTGAGAAGGAATTTGAATTTGTAAAGTATGAGTAAGATCAAATTGTGTAGGTTCTAATATAAAACTAATATCAGAAAGAGGAATAGTTTTCATAATAGAGAACCCGCCTTCACCAACGAAAGCAAAGGATTGACCAATTTTAGTAGTGCGTAAAAGTAACGATTGTTGCCGATATCCAAGTCTGGGATTGAAATGAGGGTGTAAATTCAATTCATTCAATGATATGTCTTGTTGAAAATTGGGTTTATTGGGACAGTTCATCTAATATATACTTACAAATCATAAGCGGTTTTTAAATTCAAACAAAAAGAGAAATTAGCATTATTCATTTGGAGAACCCGACCGTGTTCATCAAGCAGCCGTATATGTAGACGTTGAAGGTCAACCGGACCAAAATAGCGACGAGGTTCGGTGACAATGTTGAAATCGTTTTCCATTAAGATAGAAAAATAAGATCCTTTAATAGAAATACGAGCTAGAATATTAGCATTAAGAATAGAGTCGGGAAAAACACTAACAAAATGATTATTAACATTATTATTAAAGTCATCAATTGCCAAATATATATACCGAATAGGAGATGGTTCTACAATAGTATCTGCAATATGAGTGGTACTTCCAGTATAAGTCCCTTTCAAGTATCCTAAGTTGAAACCCATTTTACAAATAAGAGATGTGTTGTCAGGTTCTCCGTTAATAGTTTTTAAAAAGTCCAAAGAAATATTAGAAATTTTTGAAGATTCAGAATATTCACTATTGAGAGTGACTCTCAATTTACCAGTTCCAGAACCAGTATCAGTAACATCGTGTACGAAATGAATATATGAAAAGTAATCATTAGGAGTTACTAAATTGCCACTGGCATCTTTTGGGGATAATTGTTTATTGATATTGACTATTAGATCTGCTACATTGTAGTTACCGTCGGAAATAGTAATTTGTTTGGTAGTTTCAGTAATAGTTCCAGAGAGATCATAAATAATAGAGATATCAAAGAAATTATTTCCATATGATTGAGAAATGCCATAGAATGTAACGGGTAATTCAATAGAAGATAATGTCATTGAAACAACCTTATTGATTTTAGAGGGTAATTGAAGAATAAAATCAGAACTTTGTGAGGATAATAAATTTTTGCGGAATCGTGTATCAATATTCAAGCATTGAGTTGAAATACGATTATTTAATGGATTCATATTACCGCGGAAGAATTGTTCAGTCTGAGTATATGAGAATTGTTTAATATCAGGGCGAATTATCTCGTCAGTTCTCGGAATAAAATCCGTTTTATATGTGGTATTATCAATTTTATCGGGTAAAGTAGTTTTCTTTTGCGGAGAACCACATTTAACATATATAAGCCAATCCCGCGCAATAGAAAGGAAATCAATGAGATCTTTTTTAAATTTTTTATTGACTTGTTTGGTAGTCATCAAAATTTCTCTAATCTGTACTTGTTTTTCTTCAATATCTGCTGCAGTATATTTTTTACCAGGTTTAATATTGAAAAATCGCTCCAAATCGTGCATATTATAATTATTTATATCAAGATCAAGTTCATCCATATAATTTAATCCCATATTTTATTGATTATTTGAGAACGAATGACAATTTGTAAAAATCGCCTACAAACAATCTCATATTTGTTTATATGAACTATTGTGTATCAAATGAAGGTAATATATTAATAGATACAAATAATACAATGTTAGAAACAACTCATTTATATGAGTGTACAGAGAACCCAAGTAATAAATATAAAATGAGCATAGAGGGACAAATATTTGATCATTCTTTGAATAATGCATTTATTAAAGTAAATCAAAATTACCGTATTTATGATTTGAATATATTCATAGAACATAACAAATTTGATAGTATTAATTGTGATATATATGTATTACACGGTATACAAGAAGAGATAGATACAAATACGGAAATAAATATTAAAGTACCAATAGACGATTTTGGAAATATATATGAAAATAAGACAACAATAAAAATAGATGAAGATATTTATGTACAAGATAAATTTTATGTGTAATTAAAATATACAATTACTATATATGTCATTAGTTACTTTAAAAAAGAAAACATCAGCAAAATACAATAATGTAAGTGTAAATACCGGTGTATTTTCGCTCAATGGAACACGTAGAATTCAAGGATATGTTGGACAAAGTTTATTTGGAAGACATATGGATCCATGTGCTTGTACAAATGATAGCACTGTCGTAAAAAAAAGTTCAATAAATACAAGAGGACAAATAAGAACAAAATACAAACATTTATGGAGACCGGCACCGCATACAAGTGTGAAGCCAGATAGTGCTCAAAATGCAAATACTGCCGGGGATTATACAAACTTTAAGAAACGCAATGCAATTCAAGCAGAAAAGAATTGTGTGCCATTATCAAATAGCGCATCTAGCTGCAACAATAGTATGTTCTCCACCAAAGTGACTTGTAAAACCACTCAAGATGAAGAAACATTTACCTCTGTAGCTCAAAGTAAATTCATAAATATTCTTAAAAGTAAATGTATTGATAATGATCTATTTTACGTAGCTTCAAATAATTCAAACACTCCATTTGGAAGTTCTGTATAATTTCATAAAAAATTGATTTAATATTTGTAATATAATATTCTGTATATTACAAAGAATGAACGAAAATACAATTTGCAAAAACACAGATTGTGTTATAAATGAAGATGATGAACATAATGAAAAATGTAGTATATGTCCTGGATATTATGCGGATGATGGACTGAATGACATATTATTTATTGAAGAAGCTCCAAATAATAGAAATGCAAGTTGTGATTTGTGTAAAAAGACAAATGATATTGTTCAAATGAAGGGAACTGGACAATATATTTGTCAAAATGCTTGTGATGACGAGGATGAAGATGATGATGAAGAAACAGAAGAAGATAAATATTTAAAAACATTAAATGAAAAAGAATTACAAGCATATGAAATAGCAAAATCACATCTGGGAAATACATTTCATTTAAAAAAAAGCAATGGTTTCATAGATTGGAAGAAAACATTATACACGTGATGCTTTATAGTCTGCCCAACTCATAGCTTTCATAGAATTCATCACTGGACTATTGAACATTTTAGTTTGTTGTTTTGTTTTTTTTAACAAATTCATGTTACGTGGATGTCCAAGGTATATAAATTTATTTTGATGCTTAGGTTTTTGAGGTGTCTGAGGTGTTTTATCATCCTCTTTTGTTTCAACGCTTTTTGTTTCTTTACGTTTACGTTGTATAAATGGTCCTTGTTTAATATTAGGTACATTATTATTTGACGGGTCAACAACCTTAGGTTTTGGATTAAAAACTTCAAGTAATGGGTGTTTATAATCATCATCGTAATAATTTTCATCCATAAAAAAGTCATAACAATGGAAAGCTTTAACATAATCAACAGCAACACTATTAGAAAGGCGATATGGTAAATTTTCAGTACAATAATAAGCAAAACCCTGTTTATAGGCATCATAATGCATATATACGACTCCTCTTGGGGTATAACGACTTATTATTCTGGTTTTCCAACTACTCTCCAAAACATTATCTGCTTCTTTCACAGTAGTATTGTATTTTTTAAGATCATAAAAATCGGGTTCTATATTGTTATTTAAATTGGTGCGGTCTAATGATTTGAACTTTTCCTTTTGACTGGTAATAAATAATTCAATTGGATTTGGCGGAGTTTCAATAATAGTTGGTTTAAAGCAAGAAAAAAAGCAAGAAAACATTTTAATTTGATATGTAAGATTAGAGAAGATATTTTTATATTATTTTTAATTTATTTGACTTCTTCTATATTCAAATAGATCATCAATTTCTTTATCCAAAAATGGGACTTCAATACGGTCATATGACTTATTCATATTATTTGGGTGAAGGCAAACTAGGTAAAGTCCACTAATTTTCCTACCATATTTACGTTCTAATATGCCTCTATAGATATTGAGTTGCATTGAATAATGCCAAAAGTTTGAATCTGGTAAATGTTTGACACAATCAGTTAAAGCAAATTTCAGAAAATATGGTTCGTGAACAATTTCTTCACATCGTTTCCAGTCATAAATCTGAAGAGTTCCATCTGGTAACTCAAAAACCATATCAATTGAACCAGATAATTTTAATTCCTCGTAATAAACCATCCATTCAGTGCGGTATGCTTTGAGTTCAGGGAAATCTTTCACGAATTGTTCAAAATATTTGTATTCAATGGAGTCATTTTTAACATCCATTTTATTGTAAAAGCACTCAATATCATAATGCATTTTTGTACCGGCTGTACTTGAAGCAATACGTTTTTTTTCCCACTGTGCCAAGATTTGTTCGCGGTTCATATTATAATATTTATAGGAAGGGTCGTTGATTTTATTCCCATTTAAAATTTTTTGAATGGCATATTCTGAGTCAAAGTGTGAGAAATGACTATGAACAAAAGTAGTTACAGATTTAAATGAACTATCTCCTTTAACAGTATATATATGCGGACCTTCATCAAAAGTGATGTCCTTATCGCGAATGTGAGCATTGGTTTTTTCTAAATACATAGTTTTTATATATACAGTAAAAAATAATTTCAAATCAATTTTATCGATTAATATCTATAATAGACTTTTCGAACCAATTTTTTCGGACTTGTTTTACCCAGTTCTCATTAGAAGGTCCTAATATCTGATTGTATTTGAATAAATAGTTCTCTTGTAGATCATCATTTTCACTTTCGCATAAAGCAATATATTCTGGGTCATTTAGAAAGCAATGCATTACTTTCAAATATATTTTCTTGATGACTTTATGAATCTTATCAAAATCACATATATTCCATTGATTTTCATCGTATAAATAGAAATGATTTTTCTTACTAATTACAGTTTTTAATGGACAAGAATCAAGATGATTATCAATCAAATCAATAAGACCAGTGTAAATATTTGTATCAAAGACTGTGTTCATAATAGATTTGTAAGGGAGATCATTAATCCAATTATCTAATGAAATACTCATTTTTAAATTTTGATTTAACCATTGAACAACATTGATTCTATTTATTTTATAATTTAAATGCCTTTTTAAAATAGCATTATCGTCTTCAAGTGACTTAATTTTGACCATCATATGTTGCATAAATTCAAACATCAATTCTGTATTTGGCATATAATTAGAATCATAAGTATTGTGAACTGATTTATGCTGAAATTCGCAAAAATGAAGGTGGTTTTTATAAGTAGTTTCTGATTTGTAAGACTTTGCACAGAATTTGCAAAAGTAAGACATGTTATTTGATTTAAGCAATGATGACCATATACATTCAATTTTTTGTAAAAATATATACTTAATAATTATAGAATGTCCAATTATTTTGATAATAAACCAGTATTTATGGAACCTCAAGTAAACCAATATTCGAGTCATATGGTAATGACAAATGTGAGTCAAGAATCAAAAACTAAAATAGTAAATATTGACACGAAATTTCGCGATGATTATAATTATGATACTGCTTGTAATTTGGCAGATTATTCCATGTCATTACCAGAACCTATCAATAATGTATGTTCAATGACTGTAGAAAATATAGAATTGCCACTTACATATTACAATGTATCCAGTGCATTGGGAAATAATGTGTTTAAAGTAACGCGTTTATCTACACCTCCTGTACAAACAATAATAACTGTTCCTGACGGAGAGTATACACTGACTTCATTGGACACTAAAATTACAAGTTTATTGAATAGTCTAGGTCTAGATATTGAATTAACTGGATTTGACACTACACGCATGAACAATTCAGTGTCAGATAATTATTCAATTGAATTTGCAGTCAATAAAGATGGTAGCTTTGACAAACATAATTTTAAAAGTAAATTAGGGTGGATGTTAGGTTTTACCGAAGTATCTTATACTATTCCTAGCAATAACGGGGAAATTGTAGCAGAACGCATATCTAATTTAACCCGTCCAAGAGTATTATATTTACATGTGGATGATTTTGCCCAAACGAAACAAAATTCGTTCTCAACAATGATGTCACGTTCTCGAAATAGTGATAATATTATTGCCAAAATAATGGTAGATCGTAGTTCTAATGATTTCAGAAAGATATTTTTCGCAAATAAAGCGAACGGATATTTATTGAGTGACAAAAGAGAATATAGTGGAAAGACAAATATCAAACGTTTACAAGTTCAATTAGTAGATGAATTTGACCAAAAGATTAATTTAAACGGTTTAGATTTTTCTTTTTCATTAAAAATAGAACATCTATAATCACATATAATTTAACAAAAAATTGATTAATAATTTAAAATATAATTCTATCACAACTACGATGGAATTATCAAAACACCAAACACAAGCATTTGAGTTTTACAAAACAGGACGAAATGTATTTATAAGTGGACCAGGAGGAGCTGGTAAAACCGAATTAATAAAAAGAATTGTGGAGGATGCGTCAAGTGTGAATAAATCAGTACAGGTGTGTGCAATGACTGGTTGTGCTGCATTGTTGCTGAATTGCGGAGCGAAAACAATTCATTCGTGGAGTGGAATAAAACGAGCTATAAAGCCAGTAGATGAAATATGTAACGATATTATGTATAATGCCTATTATAAAAAGTCGTGGAAGAAAACCGAAATCTTAATCATTGATGAGGTTTCAATGATGTCACGAAAAATATTTGAATTATTAAATACGATTGGAAAGAGAGTAAGAAAAAATAAATCGGTCGCATTTGGAGGATTACAAGTCATTTTCGTCGGTGATTTTTATCAATTACCTCCGGTTCCCACAGATGATAGTTTAATAGAAGAAAAAGAATTCTGTTTCCAGTCACCCGAATGGTACAATGTATTTCCGAAAACGAATCACGTCATTTTAAAACATATTTTCCGACAAAAAGACCCTATTTATAAGGGAGTTTTAATGCAAATACGTGAAGGTAATATAAGCGAAAATAATATTAATATGCTTTTAGACAGAGTAAATAAATCAGAAAGTGAGTATGTAAAAATCTTTCCAAGAAAACGGAGTGTAGAAGCGCGGAATGGAGAGATGTTTGCGAAATTGGAAGGTTCTATAGAAACATTTAACGTAAGATTGGATAAGAATATGGATACGTACTCGGAAACAGGTAAACCATTTGATAGTATCACTCAAATGATCTGTAACCGAACAAGTAAAATTCAGGAAGAAATAGAAATCAATAATTTATTAAAATGTGCTCCAATAGAGCAATCATTATATTTAAAAGTTGGAACGCGAGTAATGTGTAGTGTAAATAAAGATATGGAAAAGGGTATTTGTAATGGTTCTCAAGGTATCGTTTTAAGATTTGAAGAAAAAATACCAATTGTTTTGTTTGATAATGGAGTAGAATTTAAAATGGATTATTATTGTTGGCAGAGTGAATTTTGTCCTAAGATTGCCATTTACCAAATACCACTCATATGGGCTTGGGCAATTACAGTTCATAAAATTCAAGGAACTACATTAGAAACTGCTGAAATAGATGTTGGAAATCAAATATTTGAATATGGTCAAACATATGTAGCTTTATCACGAATCAAATCGTTAGATGGGTTGCATTTGAGAGGATTTGATGCGAGTAAAATTAAAGCGAACCCTATTGTAAAAACCTTTTATAATGATTTGGAATTAGAGTCAATACGAGAGGAACCGCAGGAAAAAACGATCAAAATAGTAAATATAAATAAGAAATCAGATCCAAATAAAATAACCCATTTCTTTACAAAAATGAAATAAATAAATTTAGAATAATATTTTTTATTGCAATGAGTAATCCCAGTGAAACAAAAATCAAGGGTAAATGTATATAACAATGTCAAATAATAAATGGAAACAATTTGGAGGAACTACAAAATCATATAAAACGTTTAGTATCGGTAACATAGTAGCAGATGATGTACTTCTTCGCCAGAAATATTCTGGTGAATTTGAGATTTTAGGTTCTATTGTAATCAGTGATAATATGATATCAAGTGGAGTTGACGTTGCAAAGACTTCCAGTGGAAAAAGAACCAATTTAATGCAATTAACATCTGGCCGAAACAGTACGAATGATGAATTACATATTTTCACCCCAACAAAATTTGGTAATAATGGAACAAGTATAAGTGATGATTTTTTTATTGGTAGTGGTGCTGGAATAGGTGTCAATACAATACCTGATATTAGTGGTGCTACTTTACATATTTATGGGAGACCAGAGACAACAAATATTCGTAATCACGATTTAATTATAAGTTCGGCACAAACAACGAGTAGTACAGTTCTCACACAAAATAGTTTATTAAGTGGTGGTATTCGTGCAAAAACAGATGCATCGGGATCTGCGTTGGAATTTTACAATAACTCTATAAATGACAATATGAATCAACCCGCCGCTGCGATTACATATGATAAAAAACTGAATTCATTACGTTTTGCAACAGAAGGGTTTTCATTTGGTGATACCAATCAAAAACGCGCTTTTCGTTATGCTTATGATACTCGGGGAACTAATTATGATGTATTCAATGGAACTTCTTTAACTTGTAAATCTGAAAAAAATGGAAATTCAAATACATTTTTAGATATTACATCGTCATCTGGAAATGGTTTGGCATTGGCAGGTGGTGCCTTTCCATTGGATACAACAAATGAAGGTTTTGGATTATTTGGTATTCGTCAACAAATAGGAAATGTATTAAATCCCGTAAATATGGCATTTACAACAATATCAAATAAACCAGTATCCCCAGCTAATCATACTCCTATTAAACGTGTAAGAATGGGTGTGAATAATTATAATCCCAACAAAGATTACACGCTAAGTGTAAATGGTAAAATGAAAATAGAAAATGGAGAAGTAAATGAAATCGCATTCATAAATGTGGATCCAGTAAGAATTGTATATGACTTTCATCCAAATTCCAATTATACAACCAAATACTTTTCAGGAAGTAATACTGGAATACCAGCAACTACTGCTGATTCTCAATCCAATTATAAATTATTTGAAAATACAAATAATGGCATTGGAGATTGGACATCAAGAGAGATTCCAGTGAATCTTTTTAATAGAACATTAGCAATTTCATCTAATACATATTATAAAACGTCTGCTTCAAGTGATCCAGATAAAAAATTTAGAGTAATGGCATCAGGAAACAATACATTCTATTATGAAAACAGTGATGGTATTAATGGTATTAATTTTCTTAGTGCTACAGCT
>Ga0181421_1000347_pt1 | contig 13375 bp, 13 predicted proteins | sample 44SPOviralmetaG_FD_130146 | JGI IMG/M metagenome (GOLD analysis project Ga0181421, IMG submission 130146) | Marine viral communities from the oligotrophic San Pedro Time Series (SPOT) site, San Pedro Channel, CA, USA - 44 SPOT_SRF_2013-06-19 | ecosystem: Environmental > Aquatic > Marine > Strait...
CACAGATACTCCCATATTCGAAACAGATAACCCATTGGCAAAGTAAACAGTTGTGGATAACCATATACTCATATGAGTCACAAGTGTATGATACGAGGTACACATGCACTATAATTGCACAAACAGAATTCAAATAGGCATAAATACTATTAACAACAGTTTTAAAAGGAGAATCAGTTGCTAGACTCAATCAAACAATGGTGGTACACAGTAATCAAAGAACAATATGAACTGACTGTATGGTTTGAGGATTCATGCACTACCAATTTAGAAACCAAAGAAGAGACTTTCACTAGAACTAAGAAGACATTTCAAATGAAAGGCATATCAAAACACACCAACAATCACATCAAAGGTGTAGACATCAATGGTTGTGCTGTGGAAATCAAAACAGTCAAGCCATTTGACTATCACATAGTTAAGATATACTAGCCCTAAACACCATGAAGTCACAGTCCGCCACAGAGAACTCACCAGCAACTGGAAAATTTGGGTGCGTTGCGCCGTATCGCTTCGCTCTTAACTCTCCGCCCCTGCCCAAATAACATGGCTCACTACACCAAACAGCATGGCAAACGCCACAAACTCAATATAAATGTGCTCAGCAAAAGCCTTATCACTGAACTAAAAGCATACAGACATGTGTTTGCAGAGCTGAATGGCGTTAAAAAGAACATATACAACGACATCAATCAGTATATACAGTTCGTAAATTCGGACTTAATCACTGAACTCAGCATGAATAGTAGAAGTAGACTGCAAGTATGGGTAGTAGACAGTCACTCAGACAGTGATAAACGTGCATTTGAAGGACATTGTTTGATGTTTGTTAATGCCAGTAGCAGTGATATCAGTGTGATGCGTAGTCAAAGTGGTGCAGAATTGGTATCTATCATAGAGCCAGGACAACGTTTCAGTATAAATCCCAGTCATAAACATCAGATATTAAACAATCACAGGGAGGAACCTGTGTATTTGTTGGGAGTTGACAACGGTTGGGACATGAGCATGTGGGCTAAAATGCTAAACAACTAGTGTTACAGCAAATATTATTAACAATATACTGCCAAAGAACACACATAACAAACTAAAAGCAGTTAAAAACAGTCTACCCAATGTGGGTTCGAACTGTTCATCCTTACTTCCCACACCCAATAACAGTTTTAACACAGTCTTCATCACTTAAATCCTATTTGCATGAACCTAGTATATGCTGGAGTTGATAATTCGCCACACATTAATTGAGTTTTTAAAGGATATTTTTGAATAAATTCATCTAAATTATCACAAGTATTGATGTGTCCTTCGAATTCTTCTGAATTATTACTTTGAATTATTAATAATTGATCCTCATCTACACTATTAAACCAATTATTATCCATGTGTTCACAACTGGTATTGATAATCCAATTGGGTTTTACTGTAATTAATTCGCCACCTGTCTCAAATTCACAGTTATTTAATGTTAAATTATCCACATCAGCAACTACACCTTTATATTTCCATTCATTTTGCACATGCTTTTGATTTAATTTCTCTGATTTAGCAATACTTTCAGCATCAATATCTATTCCATACGTTCTTCTTATGTTGGGAAACTGTTGAAACAAAGGTTCTATTAAACTTCCAACCCAACTTCCTAGTATAATAACAGTATCAGGATTAGGTGTAGGCAGTTTTTCTATACGCACTCTCCACAATTCCCACAATTCATCTATTAACCAAGCCTTACTGGCTAGTTGTCCTTTGCTAAATGCATGTGCAGGGTATGTATTTCTGTTTTGTACTATGTGTTCCCACTGACTAACAGGCATAGAGAAACGCAAATTAACATAATCAGTTACTTCTTCCCATGTTTTAAAATTATGATTCATAATATTCCCTTAACCATTCGTAATCATTTATTTTATTCAATGCTTCTACATCATTGATATGTTGTTTTGCATATTCATTTCCTGCTTTGGCTCCCTGTATGGCTTGCTCAACAAAGTCTCCTCTGTCTGCATTAAGCCATTTATTCAAACGTTGAGCACTTTCTTCATCTGTGTTAAGAGTCAACTTAACGCACTCTCTGAATGCACTTCTCCATGTGCTGTACTCATCTGTGTTAAACTGTGTTGTACATGCTACTTCAGGCATAACTTTAAAACGTGTACTTAAACCAGTTGTAAAGTCTATCCCCCAACTTGTTGCTTGTTGTACTTGTTTAGTATTAAACAGTTTAACTCCCCCATAACCATATGTGTCTCCAGTAACTGGGTTTTCACTGTTCCACACATGTGTAACTTCTTGGTCATATACATCTGGTATATAACTAAAATCAAAATCTTCTTTAACTACTGCATCACCATCAACTACCCAGAACATATCACTTTCACATATCTCACTAGCCTTCTTGTGTGCATTAAATATTCCTTCTACATCTTGTACTAATTGTGTATGACTTGGTAACTTGCTTAACAGTTCTTCTGCATTGTCTTGTTTGTATGTTATTAGCACTATAGCATAGTACTTGTATATACTTGCAATCTCTTTAACATACTGTAATTGACCTCTAGGCATTTTGTTTACTTTAATGTCATCACTAGTTATATCAGGTAACTGCTTGGGCCATAAACGTATTCCACCGTAACTGTGTGCTTTACCTGTAACAGGGTTAGCACGTTGCCATGTGTGTACTTTATTATGATTAACAGGTTCAGGTGTAAAGTTTACCATACCCTCTGGAGTATTAACATCGTAGTCTATAGTGTAAAACAGTTCAGTTGAACTTTGTTCTCTAAAGTCTTTTAGTTGTGCTAGTAATGGTTTATTCTTTTCAAACGTAAACTTCTGCCATTGTTTATCTTTAGAAGCAACAACAGGCATCTCTTTTAATCTATCAAACTCGTTGTTAAGTATCTGCTTCTCACTTTTAAATTCTATATTAGTAGGAATCAAACGTACTGCTGTACCCTTACTGCCACTATGCTCCCATGCATGGACTACATCTACATCATATTGTGTAGGATAATAATCAAACTTAAACTCTGCATCTATATCAACGTAAGGATCAACTATGTACATCATACTAGTACTCGTTTGCTGTGCTAGACGCTCATAGACGTCGTCTAAGCCGTCCTTTAGTTCTTCTGGCTGTAAGTAATACACTGGATACTCTTGTTGCGTACATGCTATCTCTCGTATGTATTTGGGCCTACCCTTTACTTCGTTTTTGTGCCTTAAACTAATCCCACCGTAATCATATTGCTTACCTGTAAGTGGATTTTGTTTTTGCCATACATGTTGCTTACCTACATCATATGCATTAGGTTGAAACCTGAAATCAAATGTACTTAAGATATCCACATCTTTATCCACAACCCAGAACCAATTGTAACTACTTTCTTGTAAACCTTCATCATAGGAATCAAACACTTCGTAACCTTTAGTTCGAAGTTGTGCTAGTTCTTCTGACTCTATATCATTTGTGGGGTCTGTTGTGATAAACTTACTCTTACCTTTTTCATTTACTGGAACAAGTTTAACACCACCTGCTCTGTAATCACTAACACTTTCTATTGCTCTAGGGTATTTGAATTCTAAGTCTCCCCTGTACTTAAATATCAATATGTATTCATTGTCATGTTCCTGTGGCACATAGTTTAACTCTTTAGTAATTTGGTGTTCACTATCTACTAACCAAAACATATCTGTTTTACTTTGTTTCTTAAACTTCTCGTAATCCATAATGTCATCACTATAAAACAAATCATACTTTACAGGTATCACATCTTCTTTATAAATGTATTCCTCTACAAAGTTTCTAAACGGCTTTGCTCTCATAGGATTACGAACTAGCCTTACTCCACCACATCTAATATCATGTGGCTCTTTTATATCTGCTGGATATCTATAATCTAAATGTCCTGGCATCTTGAATACATGTATATACTCTTGTTCAAACTCTGTAGGAACATATAACCATTCGCCATTAATGTATTTTAAATCCTCATCTATAACCCACATCCAATCTGTATTGCATTCACTAAACAGTTCGTTATACTTTTCTACTGTGAACTCTTTTTCATTAACGTAAAATACATCATACTGTATGTCTCTAATAGGACATGTTCTATGTATCTTTACTTCGGCATCTCTCCAATTGTCTGGAACTAATCTAACACCTCCCATACTCATTGGATATTTGTCTTGTAATTGATTAGGCATCTTAAATGAATGTATCATTTTATATTCAAAAGGATTAGGTGCCCAGTCAATATCCTCTTGTATAAGATGTTGCTTGTCTATAAGCCAAACATACTCATCGCTTTCACTATCACGTTGACTATAGTCCTCTACATCATCTACATACAACACAGGATAATGTATTGTTGCATCTAAGTAATCGTGATACTTAATCTTAGAATCATTCCATTCACGTGGATATAACTTAACTCCCCCTTCCTTTTCAGGATACCTGTGTTCTAATTGTCCACGTAAATGAAATGAATGTATATAGCCTGGTTCAAAGTTCCCTGGTGCCCAGTCTATATTGTCTGCCAACTTATACTCTGAGTCCACGCACCACACATGTGTGGCTTGTGGATTGTTCTCAAAGTAGTTCCCTGGTGATTGCTCAAACAAAATTTGAAACTGTTTCTTACATACAATCTTATTGTGCATCACAGTTTCTTTGTTACCTTTCTTAGGTAACAGTCTTACGCCCCCGTAATCTTCTTCGTTCCACTTCCATGCATGACCATACATTGCTGTATGTCTATCAGGCACATAGTCGAACACTGAATAATCTGTTACTACAACATCACTATCAATTACCCAATACAAACTAGTTGTACTGTTTATATCCTCAGTACTGTCTATTTGTTTTGCAAATGGCAACTCCTCTTTTAAAGATTCGTTATCACCTATGTAGTAAATGTTATACATCTTTCTTTAATCTTTTCATCTTCTCTTGTACAATAGGATCTTGGAATATTAGATCCATGTAAAAGTAAAACCTGTCGCCTTGTTCTAACTCAGCGAACATCAATTGTTGCATACTCCATGTGCAATCGTCTCTGTGAAACCTAGCACTCATGCCACACCTAGGACACTTGTCCTTTAACTTATAAAACATTACATCATCTTCTTCGACAATAGGATCATATATCCATGGGTCTCTACTCATCTTTTCAAACACCACGTGACTGTCTGGACTACTAACAACTTCGCGAATAATTTGCTTTACATATTGTTCACTGTCTTTTTTAATCTCTGACATGTACCTGTACCTTATAATGTTTTGCAAACTCTTCTGCTTCTGCTTCTGTGTTTACAATTGGCTGTCCTTTAATATTCAAACTAGTATTCAACACAACAGGACAACCGGTTTCTGCATACCATTGTCTCATGGCATGATATAAATCTGGATGTTGGTTCCTATTAACTGTTTGAACTCTACTTGTTCCGTCTGCATGACATACTGCTGGAATCTCATCTGGTCTTTTGCACTTAGCAACAAAACTCATATAAGGACTGCTTGTTATACCCGCAGGCATTTCAAACCAATCCTCTACATGTTCTTCTAATACTATAGGAGCAAAAGGTCTAAACTCTTGCCTACGTTTTATTTTATTAACTTTGTCTTTAATATTAGGACCTCTTGCATCAGCAAATAAACTTCTATTACCTAATGCTCTAGGACCAAACTCTGCTCTACCATTTGCAACTCCAAAAATATTTCCTTTACGCAAACTTTGTAAGAACTTTTCTTTGGGCCATTGTCCTTTTATGTTAGTACCTAAGTAAGGACCGTTCCATTCTAAAAAGTTTCCTGTATTCTCAAAATAATATAATGCCGCGGCACCAAGACTGCTACCCGCATCACCTGGGTTAGGCATTATCCAAATATTTTTAAATATATCATTATCATATATCAAACTATTAGCAACACAATTTAATGCTACACCACCCATGTAAACTAAATTACGACTACCACCGCTGTACTTAAATGCTAGTCTACAGTAAGCCATAATCCTTTCTTCAACAACTGCTTGGGCACTAGCGGCTAAATCAAATTGTGTTTGCTCATCTTCTACATCTATGTTGTTAAAGAAATTGCTAGGCAAACCTTTACTCATATCAATTGTTTTTAAACAGTTGTGCAAATCGTCAATAGGAGTATCAAACAAATGTGTTTCCATTTTAGTTTTGTAAATAGGTTTGCCATATGCCGCCATACCCATTAAGATGTATTCATCCTCCATAGGCTTTAATCCTATTGCACTTGTAACAGCAGTATAAAATAATCCTAAACTATTTGGGAAGTCTATCTCATGCCGTAACATAATACGTTCATTCTTTTGCCATGTACTAATAGTTGCAGTTTGATATTCACCTATAGCATCTATTGTAACAATAGCCGCATCGTTCCAGTTATCACATTCTTCTGGCAATGTCAACATACCAGCCGCCGCATGGCTTTGATGATGTAAACAGTTAGTAACAGGTATGCCTTTTAGTTGTGGATAAAAGTCTTTAATCCAATCTTCAGCAGTTGGTTCTGTAAAAGCAGACTTTATACTACTCCAAGATAACTGTGACATTCTTCTTTTCTTTTTTAACTTACTGCTCTCATGTAAAACTATTACATCAGGCAGACCATGACTTAATGCTTCTTTCATTAAGCCTTGATTTAAGAATGCATCATTCTTCTCTCTACTATATCTCTCGGCATGCCCGGCAAACAAAATTTTACCGTCTTCAACAACACTAACACTAGCATCGTGAAACATACAACTTATTCCTAATATCCTCATCTTACTCCTATCTATATATAAAAGGATCGCTCTTACGCATCTTCTCTAATTTCTTTTTTAATCTTTCTTCTTCTTTACTAGACAACGTATTGTTAGGTAACTCAGGCACAGACTGTTCAATATTATCAGCAGGCTCTAGCCCACCCATGTCAACAACATTGTCTACAGGACCTAGACCATTCATATCTTCTTTTTCTTTATTCATTTTTTATTCCTTAAAATATAATTCTTTCACGAACTTTTTTAGTCCTGTGCTGTACCAATCATGTACTTGCTTGTCACCATGTAATGTAGATGAAAAGTTTCTAGAATGTTTTATTATCATTTTATCAACAAATGCATCATATGGTTCAAAGTAGTTGTCCCAATTCATAAGTCTTTTATAACTAAGTCCAACATTTGGATTACCAGGTTCAAAGTCAACTGACATCCATTTAGCACAACTACTCATCATAACATATGGTGTATTTGTACTTTCAAATATTTTAGACAATGCTATAGTATCTGACATTCTTCTTTTACGACCATGATCCTCACTTGTCATGTACAATGTAAAATAATCAAACAACAACTTAACGTCTGTTCCTATTATGTTACTTGCTGGTCCTGGATCAACTCCTTGAGCCCAATGGTATGTATCTTCTTCACCATCTTCATTTTCAAAGTAAAAATAGTGTCTACTAAATGTAGTCCATCCTATTAAGTATAAACAATTATTGTTTTCATTTTCTGCTAGATGCTCAGTTGCCTTTTCTCTAATGTAAGTATTACCTCCACCAGGCACACTTAAATCTATATGCTTTAATCCAAACTCATTTGCAACATGTCCTGCAAAAGTAGTTCCCTTACATTCACTGCCATACATATGACTACATCCTATTGAAACCAATGTATCAATCATTTAACATTCTCCATAAGTCAGGTATGCTGTCTTTGAAACTTTGGTCACGTTTGTTGTCAAGTAACTCTGTGTACTCTTTGAATATTTGCATTTGCTTTTCAGCATCAGCATTGACATTCTCATCTTCCAATGCTTTTATAATTCCTTCTACCGTAGCAAGATTTCTCTCGTCGTCTTTAAAATATTTACTAGTGTTAAGCCAATTCCTTAATCTTTTCTGGCCCTCTACTCTTACATGCTTAGGCAAGTTTCTAATGTCTAAACATTTAGGATAGTTGTTCATTAAAAAACTAATGTCTATTCTTCTTCCACTAAACTTTGTAATTTCTTCTGCATAGTCTAATAAGTCTGTAATGTTTAGTATGTTATATATTTGTACAACAGGACTAAACAATATATTACCTACAACTTCTGATGTTGCATAGTCTTTAATATGTTTGTCCACAACAGTCCAAGTACTGCCACTTCTGATATACTCATTGTATTGTGCATAGCCATCAACACTTAAACACATCAACACATCTCTAAACTTGGCTAGTAAGTCTATAAACCTTGGTTGAATGTTTGTCATATTACTATTGAATACCAAATCGATATCTTTAGCAATACCCAATTCCACACACTTCTCTAATATCCAATATGTGCGTTGTATAATAGTTGGCTCACCGCCTGTAAAATATAATCTGTTTACATTGGGTAACCATTCCTCTACTGCTTCTAAAAACTCTGGTGTGTCGAACCAAGGCTGAGTGTAGTCACTAAAATCATTCCAATGTGTATGCTTTACTACAAAGTCTCTTTCTTCTTGTGTGTACAATTCATCATCTTTAAGTTCTTTATAAATTGCACTACTGTTTTGACTTTGACACATTCTACATCTTAAGTTACACAGAGTTCCTAATCTAAAATCTAAATACTGAGGAGGTTCATCAACGTGATAATCATTCTCTCGACTCTTATCTATTATTCTTTCAATCTCATCAGCATTACGATGAAACCCCATCCAGTCTTTAATATAGTTTTCTCTGTAACTTGGAATACCTAAGTCCTCTAACTCATAACATGGTTCGCAACCAATAACACGTTCCCCGGTGTCCATTTGTCGTCTTATATGTTTGTAATGTTTACTATTCCAAACATCTCTCATATCCCCGCCTTTACTTAATAATAAAACATCTCCAGTTTGCATTCCATCAAACTCCATAAAACTATCATCAGTTTTTATTTGCCCATTGGCAACACAACAGAAGTTTACTGTTCCACTAGGTTGTGTCATCACATGTATCCAAGGATACGGACAAAATGTTTTACTATAGTCTTTCATCTTTCTTATCTATACCTATTAATTCCATTGTGTTTACTAACTCCATAGCATCTTTTTTCTCGAACCATGGCTTAACGTGTTCATATAATTCAGGAAATGTTTTTGCAATACTTTCATTTCTATACTTGTCGCTGAATACAGTATGGTTAACAAATAACTCCATCATGTTCTCATAGTGTTCATTGTTAATAAAGTTTAACGTACTCTGTATCCTAGGATCAGAATTGTCTTTAAACTTGTCTGTGAGTGCCTGCTTTGCTTTTAAAGGCAATGCTTTAGCACTAACTTGTTCAGGTACATACACCATATTAAAATGTATATCACAATCTAAGTTATGTTCTTTATCATACTCTAATAACTCATCCATATAGAATGCGTTAAATATTCCAACTGTATAAAACAAGTTTGTCCTTATGAAGTCATGCTGTTTAAACTTCCAAAAGTTTTCCATTACAGCATCAAAGTCTTGCGGATGTCTTATGTAATTAAATCTTTCCCCAACACCATCTATGCTAAAGAACACTTGTACGTCTTTAAATTCTTTCCAAATTGGAAGGGCGTGTTCAGGATATATACTTCCATTACTATTGTAACTTAAAGTAATATCCTTAGCACGACCCTTCTCAACGAGTCCTTCCAATATCTCAAAATGTCTTTTGATTAAGAAAGGCTCGCCCCCAAAAAACTCTAAACTCTCTACTTCTTCTATTTGGTGTTCTAGTTCATCCCAAAACTTTTCGTTATGCTCGGGCCACATTCCTAGTCTACCCATTTTCTTTGCTAACTGATTTGTATCACCATCACGTTCTATTTCTTCTGGTACCCATTGACTACTTGCAAAACTTGTACATATTCTACACTTAGTATTACAAATGCTACCTAATTTTAGATCCATACTTTTAGGACGAAGATGTTGTAAGTTATCTACATGATGACCGAACTTTAACAACTCCCTTTTACGTTTACTTTCCATACCTGCTTCTTCTTCGTTCCAACAGTTGTAACATGCTTCAGGCTTCTTACCATCTAGAAAATCTTGTTTTAAGTTTGCAAGCCACTCGCTATCCCAAGCATCTTTTAATGTATGACCATCTGCTAAATTTAATCCTGGTGCTGTTTCTTGCATAACACAGCACACACCAATGTCTCCATTAGTACGAGCCTCTTGGTTTATCCAAGGTAGTATGCAAAAATGTTCTGGTCTATCCATCTTGTCTTGTAAACTCCTCGTTTATATCTACTTCACTATAAACGTTTTTGTATTCTACAAACTCAGGAAAAACATTAAAGAAGTCTTCTTTTCTAAACACATCCATCTCTTTAATTTCTTTAAACGTATCTGGTAGCATGTAGTTTTTATCTTCCCCTTCTAAAAAGTTTTGAAACATACTAAATCCATTTGTTGCTCTTCCTAATTTGTCTTTGTCTTTAATCTCTGTTAATAACTCTTTTACATTTTTAATTGCATTGTCTTGTATTTCTTTAGAATGTATTGTTGCTCTGTATATAGGTTTGCCAAACAAAATGTTTAATTGAAAGTCTTCAAGTTTAATAAATTCTTTTTCAACCATATACCTATAAAAGTCTGTAATAGATATTGCATTAAAGAAGTCTACAGTTGCACTAATATAAAAGTCTATGTTAGGTAACTCTGTTTTAATCCTAGTAATGTTATTTTCTATTTCACTCCACACAGTTCCTTTCCTTATGTATTCTGCTCTTGCATGGCTGTCATCTAAACTTGCACCTATGTTAATATTATTAAAGTTCTTCCATAGTTCTATAGCATCGTATTCTTTATAAGTTAGTTTGCTAAGGTTTGTGTTATAATGAACTTGCACATCTGTTCTACCTAACTCTACAAGTTTGTTCATAACATACCAATGCTCATCCATTATTAACGGCTCCCCGCCTGCCCAATATATTTTTTCTACTGTATGTAAGTAAGCATCGAACTGCGATAAAAAATCTTCACTACCTTTTTTAATTTGATGTATTGCTTGTTTAGGAGTAAAATTATATTTACTATCTACAGCATCATGGAACCATAGGCTACTTAAATCTGGCCCACACATTCTACATTTCATATTGCATATATTACTAAAACGTATATCCATATAAGCCATGTTTACATCTTCTACTTGTCCGGACTCTTCTGTACTTTTAACTAATTCCATTTTGTTTTCAAACTTGTTCCATTCATTTGGTTGTAATAAAAACTCTTCATTACTTTTCATTCTTAAAGAATCACTTCTACCTAATGCCTCTTGGTCGTAACACTTAGTACAACTATGATGTTTCTTATTGTTTAAAAAATCATTACGCATTTTTTTAAGTTGTTTACCATTATAAACTTCTGCTATTGTTTGCTCGTTCAAATCTCCTACAACATCTTCTGCTGTAGTATTACTCAAACAACAAGGAAACACCTTGCCTTGAGGCCATGGGTGCATGTGTATCCAAGGTAGTATGCAAAAAGCATCTCCCTCAGCCAACTGCTTTATTTCTTTATCGCTCTTATTATCCATGCGTTCAAGTCCCACTCCCACCAATGTTGTTCACCGTGTATAAAGTTACGCGGGTCGTTATGATGATTGTTGTGCCACCCTTCTCCAAATGTTATTAAGTTAACCAAAAAATGATTAACACTCTTGTCTTCTGTTGCCCAAGTTCTATATCCTAATTGTTTTAATCCCTTTCCATGTCCCCATGTATTAAAGGCACCAGTTGCCCACACACATAAACTTACTGGTATAAGATATGCATATAGTATTAACCAAGGATCTATAAGTCCTAGTAATGTATTGTAAAGTACAATCCAAAGGAAAAAGTTTTCATGTGTATTTAATATACCAGTATTTCTTAACCAATCCTTTCCAAGTCTTAAATCATAATTGTCATCCTTTAATCCTAAAGTCCAACTTTTCCATGTAGACATATGATGAGGACTATGAGGATCTCCTTCTCCATCTGTGTCTATATGATGTTCTCTATGTTTTATAATATAACCAAACGTACTTGTTAAACTTGCTAACGTTCCTGATATGTTTAACACATACTCCCAAAACTTATTAGTTTCGAAACTCCTATGTGCAAAGTACCTGTGTTGTCCTACAAACAATCCTATACTAGCAAACCAAAAGTAAACGCCTGCTGTTACCCACCAGTAACTAGTAGGACCCATAAAAAGTCCAGCAAGTAATCCTGCGTGAGCAATCCATCTCAATGCATCGCCTTTTGTTTTAGTATATCGTAGTATGTCCACCAGACTCTACTGCCTCCTTTAATCTTGGAAATGTTTCTCTCCAATCACTATGGTCATTATTATCTAACAAGTCATTGTATCTGCAAAACTGTTCCCATTTTAATTCGTCCCAGTCGTCATTGTTATACATGCTTAACAATGTTCCTAACTTGTGGTCATTACCCATTAATGTTCTAAATTTTGTATGTATCAACTCTCGTGCCTTGGGAGGTATAACTCCAGGACTTAGGTAATCAGGATCATACACAAAGTTCATGTCAACTTCTAATCCCATCTGGTCTGCCCAAAAGAAAAAGTCAGGTAATGTTGCATAGTTATATGCACTAACTGTTTGAGTAATTCTTAAATTAAGTTTGTCTCGATGTTCCTTTAAAGTGTTTACAGTTTGAATTACCGTATCCCAATCTGTGTTAGTTCTTATAAAGGCATTACGTTCGCCTAAATCATCTATACTCAAACATATTCTTGCTTCTTTAAACTCGGGCCAGAGTTTTAAAGCAATAGGTGGTAACATAGTACAATTAATATTATACCATAGCACAATATTTTTACTACGTCCACTATCGACTAACTTTTGCAAGTAAGTCCAATGTTGTTTTATTAATGTAGGTTCACCGCCATTGATATATAGAAGTTCTAAATTTGGTGCTGAGTTATACAAGTCTTCATAAAAGGAATCATCTTCGGGCCACTTAAAATCGTTTGGATAATCTAGTCCTAAGTATCCTTTGTTAATGAAGTCTGCTTTTTGAACAATGTCTTTATAGTCTTCCAACCACTTGCTGGAACTAGCAGGATTGCATGTACGACAGCGGACATTACATACATTGCCAAGACGAAGCTCAACAAAACGAAGATCCATAGGTATGCTACCATCCTCACTCGTAAGTCCGGATGCCCAATCACTGGAGTTCTGCTTAAATACTTCGGTCTCATGTATTCTTTTACTTTTAAGTCCTTTATCTTCTTCCTCATAGCATCTACTACATGCTTTAGGCTTCTCATTATTTAACATCTGTAAGCGAACTTCTTTATAATAGTCACTGTTTAAATGTTCGTTTATACTGCTTTCGTTGAGTGTTAAA
>Ga0181421_1000350_pt1 | contig 13261 bp, 20 predicted proteins | sample 44SPOviralmetaG_FD_130146 | JGI IMG/M metagenome (GOLD analysis project Ga0181421, IMG submission 130146) | Marine viral communities from the oligotrophic San Pedro Time Series (SPOT) site, San Pedro Channel, CA, USA - 44 SPOT_SRF_2013-06-19 | ecosystem: Environmental > Aquatic > Marine > Strait...
AATAATCCTTTACATTTACAAAGAACTATGGTATAATATACATTATGAATCCAAAACAAAAATACTTAAAAGAAACTCGTAACTTTAATGGTGGTATACAAAAGATATATGAATTTCCTAATGGCTATGGCGCTAGCGTCGTAAAGCATAAAGGTTCTTATGGCTATCTTAATGGCTTATGGGAACTTGCTGTATTAGATGTTGATGGTTCATTATGTTATACCACTGAAATAACAGACGATGTTATAGGGCATCTCAATGACCCTGAAGTTGATGCGATATTAAGGAGAATCAAACAATTATGAAAAATAAAACAAAACGTCCAGTGAGTACGCTAACTCACACAACAAGAGAAGTTGCAATTCATTTCCTAGCATGGAGAGAAAAGCAAAAACAAAAGACCATGATAGGTCATAATGGAGGACCTAAGTAATGGCAGTAACAAGTTTTTATATGGGTTCACTTAGATATTCACCTTGTGGCAGAAAGAGAAAAAATCATGCTGCTAACAGAGTTAAAAAGAAACCAGTAGCTTTTCAATCAGTAGCTTTAAAGCAATCTCAATTAGAGAAGATAAGAGAAAGACAAGCAGTACAATACAATTCTATAATGGAAGAATATATGAAGTCTGGTGAGTATCATAAAATTAAAAGCGATTGTACTAAACAGGAGCCAATGAAATACACTGGCACATTAGTAAAAGGTATTGCCACTATGCATAAGTCAAATGCTGTACCAGTTATATCTCAGCAAGAAGCAGAAGATATCGCTAAAATGAGGAGAAACTAATGAATACAATATTTAGTGTATTAATAATGATATGTGCAGCATGGTTTGCATATATGTCATCACATGTTGCTGAAGAACAAAGGAAAGGTAAACATATACCTTTACCTTGGGAGAAAGATTAATTGTTTTTGGCTGGGTCTCATCAACGCGACTCCTTATCACCCGCAGAGGCCTGGCCATTTTTTTTAAAAATAATCGTTTACATTTGCTTAAAAGTATGGTATAATATAAGTATTAAATAATAAGGAGTTAATATGGCTAAAAGAAGATTAAAAAACGCTGATGAAGCAATGATGGGACCAAAACCATCTTATGGGGTACACAATCCTGTACCAACTAATAAAAAAGATAAAGATAGAGAATATCGCAGAGCAAGATATTGGTTCTACTATTTTGAGAATAAGAAAAAAGCCACTGAGACAGTTCTTACTTATTGTACAAGAGTTCTTAATTTTGATAAGACTAAAATAGCAAATCTTAAGAAACTTCCTGATTGGAAGTATAGGATGAAAACTTATCAAACTATTGAGTTAATTAATAATGGTTGGACTGGTTATCCTTTAACAGACGAAGCTATTGAAGAGATGCATACTTTTCTTAAAGGGCGAGAAAAAGAAGGAAGAGCTATTCAAAAGGTAGAAGATAAAAAACCTAAGCCAATAGTTATCTCTCCAGCTGAAAGAATACGTAGAAAAGTTATGCAAACAATGTATCATTCATGGGATACGATGGTAATTGATAAATGGATGGATGGAATCTTTGATAAGAAAGAAGTCATATTCCCTACTTACAGTTTATTACAAATGCATTCTATAAAAGGAGCTGGTATTAATATATTCAGAGAAATAGTTCAAAACGAATATGATGTTATATCAGATGCTTATCATAAAAAATGTGACCAGGCAGTTGAAGCATATTCACATATCAAAAAAGGCGACTTACGTAAAATGCTAAATACAATGGATGGAATATTTGAAGATATCGATCGTATGAAACAGAATTCTAAAGTTACGCGAATTCCAAGAGCTAAAAAACCTAAAGCTTCAGATAAACAAATCGAAAAGCTTAAGTTTATGCCTGAAAATGTAGATGCTAAATTAGTATCAATTAATCCTATATTGATACCTGGTAAGCAGAAGCTTTACATATATAATTGCAAGAATAAAAAGTTAATTGAGTATGTTACGACTGCGACAAGTGGCTTTGAGATATCAGGCACATCAATAAAGAACTTTGATAAGGTAGATTCTAAACAAGCTACTTTAAGAAAGCCTGATGAAATCTTACCAATGATTTTAGGTAAGACTGAAAAACAAATCGAAAAGATTTGGAATACATTAACAACAAAAATTGATAACCCTACAGGAAGAGTTAATGCTGACTGTATTTTAATGAGAGTATTTTAGGAGGATAATATGCTATCAGTCGGAGAAAAGTTCCCTGCGTTCTCACTGCAAGGAATCAATGAAAAAAATGAATTTGTGAGAGTTGAAGTAAACGAAAGCTATATGCCACAGAAAAAACAGTGGAGTGTAGTTTATTTTTATCCTAAGGACTTTACCTTTATATGTCCAACAGAAATAGCAGGGTTTGACTGTTTAGTCGATGATGCTAATGTTATTGGAATAAGTGGAGATAATGAGTTCTGTAAATTAGCTTGGAAGCAAGATAATAATATGATTGGTAATATTAATCATACTCTTGCTGCTGATTGTGGATTAGGATTATCAAATACTTTAGGTATTGTTAACGAAGAAGAAGGTGTTCCATATAGAGCAACGTTTATCTTTGATAAGAATAGAATTATACAACATGTATCTATTAACGCTTTAGATACAGGAAGAAACGCACAAGAGGTATTAAGAACATTGAAAGCTTTACAAGCAGGTGGTCTTACAGGTTGTGCATGGAACGAAGGTGAAGAGTTTGTCGGATAAAGATAATCCAGTAGAGCAAAAGATTATGACAAAGAAGAGATTCTCTGCAGCAGTAGAGCATCTTGTAGCAAATAACAATATGTCATATATCGATGCAGCATCTTACGTAGTAGAACAAAGAGGTATGGATTATAAAAATCTTAAAAAACTCTTAACAGATTCTTTAAAGCAAAAGATTGAAGAAGAAGCTTCAGGCTTACATTTAATCAAAGCTAAGAGAGGTAATAAACTACCTCTATGAATGACCCGTTTGAATCTTATAAATTATATAACGCTCTTAAACTCCATTTCGAAACAGATGGATATGATGCGATTAAGTATCATTTTAAGACTTCAGTAAAACCTACTTCATTCTTTAAAAGAAAAGACAAATTCTTCTTTGCAAAGCTAGCAAAAACATATGGACCAGAATTAAAAGAGTTCTATATTGCTAACTTTAAAAACGATGTTAAGTATGTCGGTGATATGCTTAACGAAGGTGGAGAAAGATATTATAGAGACCATAAAAAAATTATGGAATCTTTAAGCTATCAGTTTCAAACTGATATAAATAAACTTAATGATATGGATATATTGTTTGATTCTCTTTTAGAAGCAGAAGAAAACAATCATCCATTAATCATAAAGCTTTGGATGCAAGAAGAAATACAATTGGAAACAATCGTAATCTTGGATTCAATACTTGGGTTCGTAGAACGTGAAAATAGAAAGATAACAGATACTATTATTTGGCCTGACATCTATAGAAAGATTATGAAATATAGACCCTTCGTAAAGTTTGATAGAGATAAATGTTTACATTTATTAAAAGAAACCTTTACAAATGCCACGTAATGTGGTATAATATAACTATATTATGAATAAAGTGGATAATTCAGTAATACATTGTAAATATGGAGAAATATAAAATGTCATTAGAAAATCTAAAGAGCATGCGAGGCTCGTCAATCGACAAACTCGTAAAAGCAGCAGAAGCTGTATCTTCAGCTAAACCAGAAACTAATTCCTATGCGGATGATAGATTTTGGAAGCCTACGAGAGATAAAGCAGGAAACGGCTATGCTGTAGTCAGATTCTTACCAGCGAAAGATGGTGAGGACTTACCTTGGGTAAGATATTGGGACCATGGATTCAAGGGACCAACTGGCTTATGGTATATCGAAAACTCTTTAACGTCCATTGGACAGCAGGACCCAGTATCGGAGCATAACTCTGTACTTTGGAACTCAGGTAGAGACGAAGATAAAGCAACTGCTAGGGATAGAAAAAGAAGGCTGCACTACGTAAGTAATGTGCTAGTCGTTTCTGACCCATCAAATCCAGAGAATGAAGGGAAGGTATTCCTTTACAAATTTGGTAAGAAAATCTTTGATAAGATTATGGATGTTATGCAACCTCAATTCGCTGATGAAAATCCAGTAAATCCTTATGATTTCTGGGAAGGCGCTGATTTTAAAATTAAAATTAGAAAAGTAGAAGGTTGGGTAAACTATGATAAATCAGAATTCAGTTCACCAAGTGCTTTGCATGAAGGCGATGAATCTAGATTAACAGAAGTTTACGACAAACTGTATTCTTTACAGGATTTCTTAACACCTGAAAACTATAAAACTTATGATGAGTTATCAATGAAGTTGAATAAAGTACTTGGAGTCGATGCGGGTCATTCTGCAATGCCGGCACCAGTAATGAATGAAACTGCAGCTCCAGTAGCGGGTATGAGTACAGCCAATGCGGAAGCAATGGGTACTGCGCCTTCAGCTGAAGAATCATCTGATGAAGATGATACATTAAGTTATTTTGCTAAACTAGCGAAAGAAAGTTAAAATCTTATAAGATTTGAGAGGAGGCGAAAGCCTCCTTTTTTTTAGTCTGAATACTGATTTAATATATTTGCGTTTCTAAAACTAAAGTCAGAAGGAGCAGGTTGATTAATTAGGTATTGTAGGTTGGAAGAGTTTTGAAAACTCACGATTCCTTTTTCATCAATACCTTTTTTTCTTAACAAGTCAGACGCAGCTTCAACTACGTTACGGGTTTCTAAAGCTTTACCTTCTTTAGATAACGCATCTATTATTTCACCATCTGAATCTTTACCATCTCTTTTACTCTTCATTGCATCAATAGTAGCTTGCCCCTTAGACATAACTTCATTAAATTTACGAGAAAAGGCTTCTTTCGGACTTTCTCCGCCTGGCATAGCTGCTGCTATTGCTGATAAAGCGCCTGCTGCAATTGCTTTTGGAAATGCTGCTATCTTCATGAAGATACTTAATAAGTCTAAACTGATATTTTTTATCATACCACCAACTCCTAGGTCTGCGAATCCATCTCTTAAACGATTTAAGAATCCAAGAACTCCATTTTTAATTGTATCAAACACCATATCAAACGTATCAGCAAAAGAAAAGTTTTTAAAGGTTTTTCTAATATCAAACATACCAAAAGTAAATATATCAAGTACGAATCCTATCAATTGTTTTCCAAAGTCAAGCAACGAACCAAACAAAAGATTAAATGCAAGTTTTAAACCGTCAAATACCCCTGCAATAATTTTATTTAAACCATCTTCTTGTGATTTAAATCCAGTTATAAATCCTTTAATTAATCCAAAAATTCCTAATATAGGTCTTAATATTTGACCAAATGCCATACCAAATCTCATAAATACTGCTTTGAATTTATCGAGAGCTGAAAATACTGTAGATAATACAGGTAAATTTTTAAAAAAGTTAAAGACCTTTGAACCAATTTTAGCAAAATTTGCTCCACCAGCTTTTACTGAAGCTGCAGCTTTGTCTATACCTTTTGCAAAAACATGAGCAATTGATACAGGTAGATTAGCTAACATTCTAAAAGGTTTTAATACTATCTGTACTAATTTATTAGCACCCTGTCCTACTATTCCAGATGCTTTTATCCCTGATTCAATTTTAGTGAATCCCATAAGGAATGATTTTTTTCCAGTGAAAAATCCCGCAATACCCTTAAAAAAGTTGCCTACATTTTTTACCGATGTCAATGCTATCTTACCAAGGTCTTTTCCAGCATTTAGAATACCTCTTGCAGCTTTTGCAAACATTCCTCCGCCTTTTCCTTCAGCTGAAAATTTAAATGTTTTTGCTACTCTATCTCCAAAGCTTTTAAATACATTTTTTATATTATCAAAGAGTACTGGAAGACCGAGAGTCTTACCCATGCTTGTAGCGCCTTTAATAATACCCTTACCAATATTAGCATAGGGAGTCATAAATCCTTTAAAAGCTCCAACAAGGAAACTAAATATTGCTGTTCTTACAAGGAATCCAAATATTCTACTGCCCTTTTCATCTTTAAACTGCATTTGTAAGAGTCTAAACTGAAGTTTTAATTGTTTGAAGATATCAAATAAACTATCATTACGTTCTTCGTCTCTTTTCTTCTCCATACGCCCACGTAAGAGTTGTTCTTTGTCAGCTTCTAAATCATCTAATCGACCTTCTTTTAAAGTCATTATTAATTGTTGCATCGCATCTATTTGCGATTGACTCATATTCATAGCATCTCTTTCTAAATGGTCTTGCAGTTCTTTTGAGTAAACTGCAGCTTCTTTAGCCATATCATTTTGGTCGCCATTCAAAGTTTTGATACTATCTACCAAATCATCAAATGGGTTATTTGTGCCTTGTGATTCTAATGATGCCATATTTTATTCCTTATTTACCGAATGCTTTACCAGCTTCAGATATACCAAACGACCCTAGTGTTACTACCACAAAAGACGTGTAAATTGTTTCAGAAACTTTTAAGTCTAAATCCCATACTAATGCTGTGACTAAATCGGTGATACCGAAACACATCATTAAAAAGAATGATATAAATCCTATGATTGCTTTTTCATTTAAGTCATTGTCATCTAAGAATAAGTCTATGAATTTTCTTTTACGAGGTCCTAATCTTTCTGCGGCTTGTCTAGCCTCCTCTTTCATTTCCTTAATTTGGTCTTCTTGTTCGTCAAGCTTGTCAATCATAGCCATATACTTATCTAAGTCTATTTCTACTTCATTTCTGCTGTTATCTTGATTCTCAGCCATTATCCATTTCTCCTATTTTCCGCTTTTATGCGTTCGTTCTCTTCTGTTATATGTTCCTGCAAAAGAGCTATGTATATCTCCCTTTCCCACGGTACCATATCATTTAGTTCTGTTAAACTATATTTATGATGTTGCATCATTGCAAAATTAGTCTTATAATGGTTTACAAGACTATCGTGCGAAAGGCCTATGTAAAAAAACTTTGCAGACCTCTTAGTTCCTGCTCGTTATCTTTGCCACAACTACATTTATAAGTCAAGTTGTGGTTAACTGCTGGCATAGTATTAAAAAAGTCTGTCATTTTCATAAATTGTACAGAACTTAATGAATCAACAAACTTTGTAAGTGATGCTTTAGATTCATTCTTAGAATCATATACATCATCTTTATCAAAGATTGTATCTATGCATGCCATAATCATTCCCATAGCGCTATCAACGCCTTCTTCAGCTTCAGAAAAACGACTTACGTCTTTTACTGAAGGGTATTTCATTACAACACCTACTTCATCATTTATCATTATAGTAGTTTCATCTTTTGAAACCACCGGTAAATTTATTTCATCAAAATCGACTGTTACATCGGTTCTCATGTCACATGTTTCATCATTACATTTCATAGATAAATCAATCTTTTCACCAACTGATTTAGCTCGTAATGCTAAAAATAAAGTTTCAATGTCAAACATTGCTAAATTTTCAACATCATCAATATCATCTACACAAGATTTAATAACATCTATTGTTGACTGCATTATAACCTTTTGGTCATTCGTCTCCATAGCCATCATTAATATCTTTTCTTCTTTCACTAAGTACGGTCTATACGTCACTGTTTGACCAGTTGACGGTATTTCAATACTATACCTAGCTGTATTTAGCTCTGGTAAAGCCATAATAATTCTCCTATTATATTATCCAAATATAGATAACGCACTTCTTATTGCGCTACCTGTACTACTTAACGCACCTTGTGGTACGTATTTATCATAAGCAAAACTCACATTCAATTTTTGAATCTGGCTAGTACTTTCGTTAGAAAGCGCTACTTCACTCATCGTCACAGGGAATGCTCCCTCCAATTTCACGCCATATATTGGCACGTCTTGTTCATCTAACTGTTGTATTATTACATCAGTAACTATATCTTCTTTATATGCGACACAGTATTTATCTGTATCTACTATACTATTTATCCACTTATCAAAGATAGTTTTCATATAATAATCATTTGTAAGTAAAAAACTTATTGCAACATCATCGTGTATTGTACCATACGGTATTTTTTTAGACTGTCTTACAGTTTGATGTTCAAAAGTACTTATTTGTTTTCCTGGTATTACTACCGAATCGCAAAGCAATGATATATCTCTTGGGTCATTAATTAAATTCTTTGCATTAAAATTACCTGCGATAGCTGATGAGATAGCTCCTTGCAAATCAAAATTAAATAATGAACCACTTGGTGGTGTAAACATTACATTGAATCTATTAGCTTTTGCTAATCCACCTTTTTTACCTATTGTTGATTTTAATCTATCTATGCTCATGGTTGTCTCGCTATTTTAAGGCTCTCATTCCAAACACTTCCTTTACTTTTCTTCTTAAATTGTTCTACTGGTAAGAATATAGCAATCTCCCAATCAGTCATTGGGACTCTTGCAAACTGTGATTTAACATGTGCTCCTAAATAATGTTTAAAGCACGGTTTAAATTCTTTAAATTTTTGTACACCTGATAATAAATTGTATCTTATTTTAGTAAGACGAGTACTTTCAGTTGATTTTTCTGGTCCTAATGCCATTAGCTCATCTAAAAATTTAGCTCTTGTATTATAATTTAAATAATGTAGATTCAATCCATAGAATCCACCAGGCGCAGCATCTACCATTATTGTTAATGGAAACCTATCGTAATATGGTAACGTTTCTTTATGCTTAGGGTCATAAAAATACATATACATACTTCCACGAAGGTTAGTAGTTGTTCTATCTAAAGCTGAATCTCCTAAAACTTTTTGTCTTGATATAGATAACCCTTGCACTTCTTTTTTAAACCAATCACGTGATTGTTTTGTACGAGCTTGTACTCCAGCTCTGAATGCGTTTGCTTGTAGGGTATCGAATAAACTTGCCATATATCTATTTATACAGACTTATAGTATCTTTATGCCTAAATTCTTTAAAGTTTCTTCTGTCCATACTTGGAACTTCCAACCTTTATATTCAGCAAACTGAGTAGCTGCTTCCCATTTATCTTGATTCTTACTATATGTAATCATCTCATTAATATATTTTTTAGTCTTACGACTACGTTTTTTAGGTGGAGTTGTTTGATTTTTTGGTTTAATTTCTATTAAATAAGTTTTTTTATCTTCCATTTGTATTAAAAGGTCAACAAAATAACGATGTAATTTTTTATCTACAGTACATTTATAAGGTACAACTACCTCTTCTGAATTCCACATCTTTACTTTTGGATTGTTTTCGCACCATTTAAATGCTTGTCTTTCCCACAAAGAACGGTATACAACTTTACTTGCATCTCCCGCATATTTTTCTGGTCGTTTTATTGTGTATCTGCCTCTATAACTCATATAAATAACTCTATAGTATAATTAATATACAAGTATTTATATAGGAGAAAAGCATGGCAATGCCAGAAGGAGCCAATGGCGGCGGAAGACAATATACTAATTTTCAGGCTACTAAAGACCAAAATAAAGTAATAACAACAGAGACAGCTGTCGAACCTGAAGCTACTTTTTTTGATAGATATACAAAAAAGTTTAAAAATAGAGTTTCAGAACAATTAGATAAGTATACTCAAGAAAGAGTTGACATAAGTAAACTTCATCATTATTCTTATCCACTTGATATAAACGAAGGAGTAGATTCAGGATTACCATTTATACGATTTGGTATTAAACCTGCTACATCTACTGAAAGAGTAGCAATATTTTTATATCAGCCTCCTGGATTTTCAGTATCAGATGGCGCTAATTATGCCAATTTTGATGTTGGTAGTATAAAAGGTGGTTTAAATTTATTAAACAGCGCAATGAGTGGTAAAGGACCTAATATAACAAATGCTGATATTGGAGCATTTGCTATGATGGGTAAAGATAAATTAATGGGTGGGTCAAGTACTATCGATAAAATAACAAGCTCCGGTGCTATTTCAATGGGTGTTGCAACTAATCCATATACAAGAACAGCATACGAAAGTACAAATGTAAGAGCTTTTAGTTTTAGTTTTAAATTAATTGCTGAAAATGAAAGAGAAAGTGAAATGGCAAAGTTGATTGAAAGAACTTTTAGAAAATTTTTATATCCAAAGAGAGCAGGTTCTGTTGCTTTAGTATATCCGCCATTAGTTGATATACAATTTTATTCTGAAGGTAGAATTAATGACTATATGCCGAAAATAAAACCATGTTATATAACATCTTTAGAATCAACGTTTAATGAAGGAAGCACTGCGTTCCATAAAGATACCGGTGCACCATTAGAAGTTAATTTAACTCTTGGATTCCAAGAAGAAAGAGTATTAGTACGTCAAGATTTATATGAAACTGATGATTCTGTTAAAGAAAAAGAATTTGGATATTATACTCCAGAACAAAGTGCATTTGTATCTACGACAGAAAACGCAGACGAAGGAGGAAAGTCTTAAATGTTTTTTAAACAATTTCCAAAAGTAGAATACGATTTTAATCGTACTGGTATTAAACAAAATATGGTCGACTTATTTAGAAGTGTAATACCGTTACCGTCTTTTTTAGATAATTTTTCAGGCTATAGTTTATATAATATAAAAAATGGTGAAAGGCCTGACCTAGTATCTGGTAGATTATACGGTACATCGATGTATTATTGGACATTCTTTTTAGTTAATGACCATTTACATGATGGATACAGAGCGTGGCCAATGAGTCAAGAAGCTTTACAAGAGTATATGGCAACATCATATAACGGATTTGCAATAGAAACTAATCCTCAAGTACTTAATAACCATGAAAATAGTTTATCTGGTAGATTTAAGATGGGTGAAACAGTTACAGGTTCAGTCAGTAGCGCATCAGGAAAAGTTACTAAAAAAATAGTCGATTTAAGTCAGTTAATTGTACAAGATACAACAGGTACATTTATAGGTTCATCAAATGGAGCTAAAGAATTAATTGTAGGAGCAACATCAGAAGATTCAGTTTCTACTTATAATGTATACAAATATATTGACGCTCCATACTATTATCACAGAACAGACGATGCTCTTAAAAAACCAGTTACTAATAGTGACCATATTGTTGGGGGTGTATCACCAGCTAACTTATCTTTTGTTACAAACAGAGCGCATCTTGAAGAAACAAATGATAAGAATGCTCAAATAAGAGTTATCGATCCTGCTAGCATGACTGCTTTTATAAAATCATTTAAAGAATTACTTAACAGATGAGTAACAACTATAATTCAGTCGGTAAAGATAACGTATCGGTATCTCCGAAGAGTTATAGTATTGACCAAGCTATTATTACAGCAAACAATGGTCATGAAGTTGAATTAAAAAACGTTATTCATGATATAAAAATTCATGAAGGTTTACATCGTTCAGGTATAGTAGTAGAAATATTCTTAGTAGATACAGCTAACCTTACAAATGAACTAAAATTATCTGGTAATGAAAAAATTCATTTAATAATTGCAAGAAATGAACCAAAACTTGGAGAACAAGGATTTGATTTAGAACTTTATATTGCTGATATAACAAATTTTTCTGAACCAACACCAGCATCTAAATCTTATACTCTTGTATGTGTTTCTAAACATATGTATTTAAATAATAAAAAACTTTTAGATGGAGCGTTTCAAGGAACACCTCGAGCTTTGGTATCTCAAATAGTAAAAACTAATCTTGACTCAAAATTACAAGTAAGTGCTTCAACAAAAGGTATTATAAAAGGCATATACCCTAATATACAGCCACTTCAAGCTATTAGTTGGCTCTTAAGAAATTCTTTTGATGATAATACTCAAATATATTTTTATGAATCAGCAAAATTTGGATTAGTTTTAACATCATATGCATCGATACTTAATCAAAATGAAGTATATGGAAACTATAACAGAAATCCTAATCCAACTGAGACAATGTATAATAGTAAAGAAGAAAAAATGTTTGAAGAAGAAAGACTTAAAATACAAAAAATGGCATCTTCATTAAATGTTTCTAAATTAAATGCATCTTCAAAAGGAACTTTTGGAGGAGTTTTAAATAAATTAGATATATCAACTAAAACAAGAAGTGATAAAACCGTTCAATATGATACTCCTAAGATAAGATTAAATACCTTTGCGCCAATAAATGATAAGATGACTATCGATGGTCAAAAGATTACTGATTTTAAAAAATTTAAACAGCATTGGATAACATATAACGCTAATGCATTTGATAATCATCAGAATTATCATAATCCGACTCAAGATGAAGCATTATTAAGAAGTAGAATGAGTATTAATAATTTAGATACTACAGTAGTTGACCTTAATTTAACTGGCGATTTTAACTTAGCTCCTGGTTTAATTATTAGTCTTGCTATATTAAAACAAGCTGATGTATCAGAAGAACTTTCAAATAAAGAAGGAGCTGATGGAGAAATATTTGATAATTATGTAAGTGGTGCTTATCTTGTATCAAGTATTACACATCATTTTGGTAAAGAAGGTTATAATATAAATGCTAAAGTTAAAAAAGATTCATTTATTGAAGAACAAATAAGAGGTAAATAATGTTTGATAGGAAGGTAGACCAATTTAAAAACGGAGTCTTTACATGGTTTATTGGCGAAGTAAAAGATATCAATGATACTAAAAATTTAAATAGAGTAAGAGTACATGCTTATGGATATTATGACGGAGTAGTAAATAATGGAGATTATCCCTGGGCAACTGTTATGATGCCAACAACATCAGCATCTATTAAAGGTAATGGTAGTAATCATCACTTAGAAGTTGGTTCATGGGTTGTAGGATTCTTTGCAGATGGTCCATCAGCTCAAGACCCTATAGTTATGGGTTCAATCGCAACGCAAACAGATGGAACGCCAGATATTCCTGAAGAATCATATGTAAATCCTGGTGTGACTCAAGTAGTAGATGCAATTAATGCAGGTGGAAATAAACCATCAATAGATAACAAAGTTTATAAATCAAAAGCGGGTCATAAAATTGAATTAGATAATACTTCTGGTAAAGAAATAATTAAAATAACTCATAAGACTGGCTCTTATATTAAATTTTTAGAAGACGGAACTATAGAAATAAAATCATTAACTAAAACTAAAGTTATATAATGACAACTCCTACATTAACAATACCGCCATTAGAATGTCCGGCAGTTTTACTACCTACACCAGCTAATTTAGCAAATTATTTTAAAGGTTTAGCTTCGCACGCGTATACGTACG
>Ga0181421_1000353_pt1 | contig 13254 bp, 14 predicted proteins | sample 44SPOviralmetaG_FD_130146 | JGI IMG/M metagenome (GOLD analysis project Ga0181421, IMG submission 130146) | Marine viral communities from the oligotrophic San Pedro Time Series (SPOT) site, San Pedro Channel, CA, USA - 44 SPOT_SRF_2013-06-19 | ecosystem: Environmental > Aquatic > Marine > Strait...
AAAGACGCGCAAATGAATATTGGGCGCACAACAGCAGTGCTAGATAAGTTTGGCGTGTCAGCAGAGCAAACGGCAGAAAACATTGGTATTATGACAGCTACCATGGGGGTCTCGGAAGAGCAAGCGGCTTTCCTTCAGGCTGGCCTAATAAATATGGCTAATGAAAACCAAATTTCTAGCGTGCAGATGATGAATGACTTTGCTGCAACTGCTGAATCTTTGGCTGCTTTTGGCGATCAATCTGTTGAGGTCTTTGGTGACTTGGCTATGGCAGCTAAGCAAAGCAACATGGAGGTTAGTGAATTACTAGGCATCGCTAGCCAGTTTGATACTTTTGATGGAGCTACCCAAGCTGTTGGTAGGCTCAATGCTCTATTGGGTGGCCCTTTCCTTAACAGTTTGGAAATGGTTATGGTAACAGACCCGACGGAAAGAATAAGCATGCTGTCTGATGCTTTGAATGACACCGGTCGATCCTTCCAAGACATGTCCTACTATGAGAGAAGGGCAATTGCAGATGCCGCTGGGCTATCAAGTGTTGCTGATTTAGGCAAGGTCATGAGTGGTAACTTTGAAGGTCTAGCAGGTAATATAGGTAAAAGCGCCGAAGAGCTAGAAAAAATGGAAAACATGCAGGCTGACTTTATGAGCCTTACTGATGAAATAAAATCTTTATTGATGGAATTTGCCTTCCCGTTCTTGGAACCAGTCGTGCAGGGTCTTAAATCAGCCATAAAATTTGTTAAAGATCTATCTCCTGAATTCAAAAAGAGTCTTGCTATTGCGGGCGGTCTTCTAGTCATAGGTAAGATCTTCAGTGGTTTTATGTCTGATACTGCTGAGCAATCTGAGGCCATTGCGGCCGGCGGTGGAGGCGGTGGAATAAGTGGCTTCCTTGGAGACGTGGCCAAAGGCCTTTTGCTTGTTGGGGCAGCGATCTTGCTCGTGAAGCCAGCTTTTAATCTATTGTCTAGTTTATTTGAGTCAATTGGTTCTGGGCTTTCTGGTCTTATGGAATTAGGACCGGCTTTAGACGCTATCAAAAGCGTTGGTGCAGCAGACTTTTTGGCCACCGCCGCTGGTATCAAAGCTATCAGTACCGCAGTAAACGATATTGAAACCGATAAGGCTGTGGCTATTTCCACAGTCTTCGATTCGGCAGCAGCCACAACAGCTACTCAGACAATTAATTCAGCAGCAATGACTTCAGCGGGAGCTAGTGCAGCAGGAGCAACTGGCCAAACGATGGTCGCAGCCCCGATTGAAATAACTACCAAGCTTATGCTTAACGAAAGAGAGATGGCATCTGTTGTACGGAAGCATGAAACGCTTCTTAAGTTGGCTGATGATGCAACTAGCGTGTAGTATGGTCGATAAATTAAGTTTGGCTCTACTTATAAGCGGAGGGTTATAGTATGAGTAAGGGTAGAAAGAATCAGTCAAAAGATACTGGTGACGGTAGTCTTGAAGTACAGGAAAGCTCCCAAAGAGAATCTACCAACGAAGGTAGAGAACGAGGTGGTCTGGCTGGTCTTTTTAACTTTGGTTCACAAAATAGTCCGTTCGAGGCAAACGATGCCAGTGACGCATACGCTCAGAGAGGCTATTACCTAAGGTTTACTCATATCCCATCAGGAAAGCAAACATCTTTCAAAGCTTTTATAACAAACTTTCAAGACTCATATGCATCTAACTGGACTCCACAGACTGCTTACGGCAGAATGGATCAGATCTACACATTCCAAAATACAACGCGACAATTGTCGGTTAGTTTTTCAATTCCTGCCTTTGACGAAGAAGATGCACGGTGTAACCTAACCAAATGTACAAACTTAGCTAGACAATTGTACCCATATTACAGTAACGGTGCAGGTAATAATGCTAGCACCATTGCAAAAGCACCGCTAATGAGGGTAAGGTTCGCCAATTTAATTAGAGACGGACGTTTTTCGGGTGACTCACGGGGCCTTTTAGGTAAAATTAACGGGTTTACATTCACACCCAATATTGATCATGGATTTTACGACTTACAGAACTTTCTATATCCAAAAACAATGGAAGTTACCTTTACTTTTGATGTGTTGCACGAGCATATTATGGGCTGGACTGATAATGCACCCGGTCCTGATGATTCTAAGACTAGCACAGGCATATCGTGGTCTGAGGGCAAGGCAGGCTTCTTTCCCTACGCGAGATCTTACACGCAACAAACAACTTCTACAGATACCACATCAGATGCGGATGCCATTGACGCAGACGCAGACGAAGCTGCAATCGCTGCGGGCATCACGTTCGAAGATGAAGAAGCAACACTAGGCGAAATTATTGAATAAAGTACACACGAGGGTTTAAAAGTGCCATACAGATACACCGGAAGAACAATTATTAGAAATGACTCTGAAACTTATGAAGAACTAGTTTCTCCTAGAGATGTGCCATATATAGACCAGTACAAGACTCCAAGACTAAAGCACCCTTCTAAATTCGAAAGGTTAAATCTAACCAGAGATAGACATACTTGGAAGCTTGGTGATCGGTATTGGAAGCTGGCTACAGAAAATTACGGTAGCCCAAAATACTAGTGGGTCATAGCTTGGTATAACCAAAAGCCAGTTGAAAATATGCTCAGTCCGGGTGACACAATTATTATTCCAAAACCCTTGCAACTTGTGCTGGAATATGTTAAGTATTACTGAGGTTATAAACAATGGCTAATGGCGACGAAAAGCCACCAGAAGAACAGAATTTCTTTGAGAACCTTCGCGATTCCGCTGCGAAAGTTATTGAAGTTGCAGGCGATGCCGCTGGCGCTGTCGCAGAGTCTGCCGGTGATATCTATGATGCGGCCTTGGCGGGTGGCGTCGCAGGCGCAAGTCTGCAAGCAAGCATCGAGAGAAAAGAACTGGCTCAGAAAGCTGAAGAGGCTGCTGCCGCAGCAGGGGTGAATTTTCTAAGCAGAGAAGAAGAAGAAAAAACCATACAGAATAGCATCAACTCCAGAGGTAGCGAGCAATGCTATCTTACATATCATATGAAGCCTCTGTCGGATTTACACGTTCAGACAATATTAGATTATAACGCTCTATCTGACTTTGCGGGTGATGAAGGTGACATTGTAAATCAAGCTGCTAATGATCTGCTAGCAACTGAGTTTTCTCGTTTTCCACAATTTAAATATAAAAACAGCCATCTTTTAGACACACCAAAGGGACAAATCGCTGAGGTGGTCCCCAAGCTGTTCCTTAGACCAGATACATTAGCTCTACTAGACGCAACAACCGCAGAGTTGTCTAATTTAGTGCCGATGGTAAAAATCTATAAAACAGTCTATGACGACGATAATACAACTTATGAAGTGCCTTTTAAGTTTTACAATCATACAGTTAACAAAGACAATGCAAGAGAAGACTGGTATCAGTTCGATAGTTTCGAAAAAACACCAGCAGCAGGTGTTCAAGCCAGATCCGCAGTGGGAATCAAGTCTTTTGATTGGCAGTATATTTCAGGCAACCCAGACACAGTAAAGAAAGACATTACTGCTAAATTAGTATTATTTTTTCAAAGTATGGATGAGTTGATACGATTAAGAAATTACAGCGTGAGGGATAGCAATGGGCAACAAAAGGATGTTCAATATTCGTATCTAGATCTCGTAGTGAATCCTGCTCGCCGTCAACCATCTTCAACGCCAGAATCAATTAATCAGGACACAAGCCAATCCGAAGGTCGAGGCAAACCCGAAGGTGCGTTTGATCAATTTGATCCCTCGGAGTATGAAATTAAGGCATCAGTCGGCTGGGCATCTGGTAAGAACAATGTCAAAGAAATAAGTGAAGAGCTTAAAAGTGCGATTGATAATACCAAGACAAATTTGTTTTTATCCTTGACAGACCATGAATTTTCTTTCAATCAAGATGGCAGCTTTGAGTTGCAAATTTCATATCGCTCGCGCCTAGAGGGTATCTTAGAGAGCCCTAAATCAAACATTTTGTTTTGCGACAAAAAGTTAATGAACGAATCGGCAGCATTCAAGCTTTTAATTCAATATGAAGAAGAGATTGAAAAGCTAAGCGGCCAGAAATGTGCAGACAATAAGAAACAACTAGAGGACACAAAGAGAAAGCTGGTCAACATACAAGATAGCTTGAGGCTCGAAACATATAAGTTTATAATTTTAAACTTGTTGCGCCCAGAGAGATGGCTAGGATACCAGCCTGTTAGAGAATCTGCACCAGAGTCTGACATGCCGCAAAGGCTAATTTACTCAATGCTTGTTGACCCCATCGGTTTCGGTGAGTTTTCAGATGTTGGGGTCATGCCAGAAAACTTAAAGATACTTGATTATGAATCGGTGACAACGCGAGAGTTGGTGTTTAAAAAGCCTGATTGGGCTCACCCGTCCAGTGAGGCTAATATCAGTGGCGATAAATTGATATACCGACCAGCAAATCCAGACGAGATGATTATCAATTTCTTTTATTTGGGCGATCTGGTTGAAATGCTAATGACAACCGTGTTTGACACGGAGAAGTACGATTCGATACCAGACAGTATCAGGAAAAAGTATTCATTTAATAGAGCTGAGATAGAAAAACTAAGGCTCTTAATGGGTCCAATGCAGTTTACAGATCCGCGTACTGGAAACATCGAGACGATAAACATTGCTGATATTCCAGTCGGTCTAAGAGCATTCACGGACTTTTTTCATCGCAAGGTGATCAAACAGCAGCTTACAGTTTACAACTTTAAATCATTCTTAAAAGACCTGATGCACGATCTAGTAATTACTGCCTTGGGCAAAGAGTGTTTTGAGGATATCCAACAAACAAACGGACGACTAAGAAGCACATACTTAACAGCCCCAGCCCTTAGCGACGGTAGTGATCCTGTCGTAGCGAAAGGAGATAAATTTGCTGTCACCACTAGAGTGAATATGGATACGATTAATAACATTAATCCTTTGTTTAATTATGGATCCGCAGACAAACAATTGTCAGAACACTATCATTATGTTGTACTGCACATGCAGTCAAAAGCTGGACTAGTCTATCCGGGCATTCCGGGTGGCCCACAACTAGAAAAGCGGGAGGGTGTGGAACAAACACCTAAGGAACAAGATTTAGACCGTGGTATAAAACATTTGATTATCGGTCGAGATCGTGGTTTGTTGTTAAACGTTAATTTTTCAAAGACAAATGAACCATTTTTAAGGCAAGCACGTTTGGAAAATTCTGGAAGATTCAATCCTATTCTGCAATTATCTGATGTGTATGAAGTCGATGTTGAAATGATGGGTAATACCTTTTTCTATCCCGGCACACAATTCTATCTAAATCCGTTCGGGCTTGGCTATACTGAATCGTTTGGTGTTCCACATAGCAGAGGATCTCTTTCTAATATCATGGGCCTTGGTGGATATCACACAATTATTAATGTATCTAGTTATATTGAATCCGGTGTCTACAAGACATCCTTCAAAGCAAGGTTTGAAACTAACGGAGACGGGTTCAGTGACAATGACAGTGTTAAAGCAGATTCGGGTGGTGATTGCCCAGAAGACTCTAGTTAGTAGGGGAGACGACTATGCCAGATAAAATAAAAGCAAAAAATACAATGTCGTCCCGTGAGTTGTACACTAACAGGACCGAATACAAATCTAGAGCCTTTTCACCCGAGCAGTATGAAGCCACTAGGGAAGGTTTCTTGCCCGCTGGGACTGTTGATTTTTGGTGGGCTGAGAGGGCATTTGTTGGCAGAATCAACACTAGTGATATTTCAGAACCAATCGAGCCATATGTTCCGTATATGAAGCCGTTGAGGACAAAGCAGAACTCTGTGTTGGTTTTAAATTTTGTTGCCGACGCATTTAAAGAGTTCCAAACAGAGTATTTGTTGCAAATTAGATTCGGCAATTTGCAAGAAGACGACCCGTTTCTATCAGAGATCGAGGCAGTAAAAGGCTATATGTCGATTCGAGATGCGTATAGAGAGTTGCAAAAATCATTCTACAATTCTTTTGTTCGTTACTTGGCAGACAATAACATGACTGACGACATACTTGATATGAATGATTTTCTGAGGGAAATGTCTTACTATTTGCTGAATGTGTACAAAGCGCCTTTTACTAGAAGTGCATTTATGTTAAGTCGTCATCTTGGCCCAATGGCAAGCGGCTTGTGCATCGATGTTCAGTCTCTGAGCTATAGCGAAGATGAGCCAAAGATTGAGTTTATTAACAGTCCAAATTTTCAACAATTTCGTAGAACTGCCAATCAATATGGATTTATGGTGGACAAGAACGTCCCTTGGAGACTGGTCGCAAATATGAACTCGCCACAAATGATCGAGTATGCGAAACAATATCAAGATGTAGAAAGCGTTGATGATATCGTAAATAAATTTTTTGTTCAAACATCGACAAAAGAGATAGAAAATTTAAAGCTTTACCTTGTGAGTCTATACAACCAATTTGTGTCCGATAACCCAATCGTCCAAAAAGAGACATTTCATCCAAACGTTACTAATAGGGTATCATATGGACGTTCGCCAATTACTTTGCAAAAGCTTAACGAATGCTATAGCGATTGCAGGTGGTTGGAACTATTTATTAAGGTTCGAAACAAGGAAACCGGACTTAATTATTCGACCCCTGCGGAGACGGCCATTATAAGGGTGGCGAAAGATATACAAAAAACACTTGACACACGAGAAGCGATGCGTTATACTAGAGTAAAGTTCTCGGGGGTTGAGTTTTATAACGGTTCTCTATATCACGCGAGTGAGAAGATGCGGCAGGCAATGTCAGGCAAAGATAAACTGACACCTGAAGAAGTTATAAAAAGAAAAGCCAAGAGTATCAAGAAAGTTTTTTACTAAAACGGGGTTTAAATTGTATTTTCAAACGCTCGACGATAAGGGCGAATGTGTAGGAGTATATAGTGATGGAAAGCTCTACTTTGGAGACCTGCCGAAAGGTCTCACTAAAACGTGGAAGTATGCTGAGTATTTGGAAGAAAGCGATGTTGAGTACGCTCATCTTTACTGCGGAGGTAGGAGCCTTAATGACGTTTGTCCAGCTCACCTAATTGACGACTGGACAATTGTCGAGGACAAGTTGAAGGCGTTTTATCGTTCATTTGTGCTGTCAAAGGTAGATTTGAACGATAATTGTTTCTTTGATCTTGTTCCAAGGCAATTCCTCATGCAATACTGCGATATTCGCAATAAAATCACCGAATATGTGTTCGAAACTTACGAAAAACCAGAAAACTATGACCATATGGTCGAGTTGACGAAGGTAATGTCTAAAATTAGGCGACAAAAGCTAAGTGTGGACGTGTCTAGCTTATCACACAAGGCCCATGTGCCCAAGTATCGACAAGCAATGAAGAAGTTTGCACAGATTGACCCATTTTGTCGCTATAACATCGACGGAACCAAGACAGGACGCCTTACAACACAGAAGGCATCCTTCCCTATCATGACAATGGATAAGGACTTTCGCTCTATCGTGCGACCGACTAATGGGTGGTTTGTCGAGCTTGATTTCAACGCAGCCGAACTGCGGACGCTAATGGCTCTAGGAGGCGCTGAGACACCCCTAGAAGACATCCATGACTGGAACATGCATAACCTGTTCCCTAAAGGTACAACCCGCGACGAGGCTAAGCAGAGGTTCTTCTCGTGGCTCTACGATGATAATAAAACTAACCCATATCTATCCAAGTATTATGATCGAGACAAGGTTCGACAATTATATTGGAAAAACGGTTCTGTTAAGACCATGTTTGGCCGAGAGATTGAAGCTGATCGCAAGCACGCACTAAATTATATTATCCAAAGCACCACAGCAGACCTTGTTCTTCGACAGGTAATTAAAGTTCACAAAATGTTGCAGGGTATGCAGACTCACATTGCTTTTACAATCCACGATAATATTGTGCTTGACATGTCATACGAAGAGCGTTATAATATACCCATGCTGGTTGAAGAGTTTTCCAACACTGCGTTGGGCAAGTTTTTGGTCAACGTGAAGGCTGGCAAAGACTTTGGAAGCTTGAGGGCATTAAATCTATGAACGTTATTGGACTAGGAAAGGCGGGTTGCGCCATTGCAGATGACTTTGCGCGATACCCACAGTACACAATTTTTAAAATTGATGTTGACATGGTTGGCAAGAACTGTTATAATGTACAAGCACAACCGGGACCAGAAGAGTACGAGGCCAGTGCCCCGTCGTTTGAAGAGCTTTTCAAGGGAGTTAGTGGAGACACGATTCTTGTTATTGGTGGCTCTGGGGATATCTCTGGTCTGTCACTACGAATTATGGAGCAAATCCACCAAACATGTAAAATTACTATTTTGTACATTCGCCCCGACGTGGAGTTGTTGAGCGAAGTAAAAAAGATGCACGAGCGCGTAACATACAATGTGCTCCAAGAGTACGCTCGTTCGGGACAAATCAGGGGAGTCTGTCTGGTCAGCAACGCTCAGTTAGAAAATATCCTTGACAATGTTCCAATTATGGGTTATCATAAGAAACTAAATGATTTTATTGTGTCCACTATGCACATGATAAATGTTTATAAAAATTCAGACCCTGTTATGGGATCGTTGAGTGAGCCGGGTGAGACAAAGCGAATTTATACAATTGGTATCTACGATATCGAAAAAAATCAGGAAAATTTGTTTTTTCCACTTGACAACGTGAGAGAAAAGGGTTATATTTATAGCATCAGTAAGGAGAGACTTCAAACGGAAAGCGGTCTGCACAAACAGATCACTTCTCAAATGAAAGAGAAATTATCAGACGAAAACATGAGTATCTCTTTCGGAGTTTTTGCTACTGACTATAACAGGGATTATGGGTACTTAACTGCCCACAGTCCTTTAATTCAAAGCTAGTAGAACAGGAAATTTGCTGTTCTAACTTTACTAATAGGAGAAAAAGAAAATGGCTATTGATCTAAACAAGATGCGTGCAAAGCTTGATGCACTGCAAAGCCGAGGCGAGAAGAAGGATTCTTCTTTCTGGCGTCCACAAGATGGTGAGCAAACAATTCGTATTGTTCCAACAGCGGATGGCGACCCCTTCAAGGAGTATTGGTTCCACTATAACTTGGGTAAGAACCCCGGTTTCCTTTCACCGAAGCGTAACTTCGGCGTTGAAGACCCACTGAACGACTTTGTTCGTCAGTTGTTCAAGGAAGGCACCGAGGACTCAATTAAGATGGCCAAGAATCTTATGGCCCGTCAGCGTTTCTTCGCCCCCGTGCTTGTTCGCGGAGAAGAAGAGAAGGGAGTCCGTATCTGGGGCTTCGGCAAGATGGCATATCAGGAATTGTTGAACCTTGTTCTCAACCCCGAGTATGGAGACATCACGGACGTTGAGGGTGGCACCGATCTTGTTCTCAAGTACGGTAAGCCACCGGGAGCGCAGTTCCCGCAGACTACCCTGACTCCACGACGCCGCACTTCACCTCTGTGTGATGATGCCATCGGCGGACCAGAGAAGTGTGCCGAATTGCTTGCGAGTATTCCAGACTTTGACGGTCTGTTCCCACGCAAGTCTCCAGAGGAGATCCAGACCATGCTCGATGAGTGGCTGGCTGGTGAAGACTCCGCTGGTGATGATGTTGTCAAGTATGACAGCAATAGCACAACAACTTCGGTTGATAGTGCTTTTAATGAACTAATGAACGCTTAAGGAGAAATAATGTTCAATTTTGTAAATCGCGACCACCTCTTTGGTGCGGTGGCCGGTGTTTTTCTTATCCTTGGTATCAGTATGATGACCGGCTGCTCCTCAGACGAGCCTGCCGAGACTACTGAAACCACGGAGACTACGGAAACCACCACTGAAACCACAGAGGATACCACAGAGGATACCACTGAGACTGTGACAACCCCCGTCGAGACTGGCGATACGGGTTCTGACACTGGCACGGTTACTACAACCGAGACTGGTGACTCTGGCTCTACTGGTAGCTGATTCGTGACCCACGGGGAGGCACAGGGTCAACAGGTGCCTCTTAATTTAAAAGGATGTTATTATGAGTGAAGAAAATAAGTCTAATTTGACAACTACAGTTGCAGTAGTGCTAATCGCTATGTTTACAGTTGTCTGGGGTGGCTGGGTCACATCAATTGGTCCTAGTGACACTAATAACACAGAGACCGTCGCAACCACTGCGACCCCAACCGAGTTGGTTGAAGTCTCTGCTGAAATTAATAGTGACGGGATTGTTGAGGAGATTGTAGTAATCGCTGATCCAACAAACTTGCCCTCTGATGAGGAACTAGACATTACGGAAGTTACAACCGCAGAAATCGCGGAGTGATCCCCCGACCGCAGGGAGGCATGGGTTTAAAGATGCCTCAACAATTTAATCGGAGGAAAAAATGAATATTTTAGAGAAGAACAGCACCATTTCTAATTCTTTTCTTGTGGCAACCCTCTTTTCCATCGCAAGCTCCATTGTAATTTGGGGATCTGGTGATGGAGATGTTGAGCAATCACAGCGACTTGCTCTTTTTGTTGGCCTTTGGGCACCAACATTCATGGGCTTTGCAAATTACTACAAGGAGGAATAATGAGCTTATATAAGAAGATTCGATCACTTGGAGTGGCAGATGACGCCAAGGTTAACTTCAGTTACGAAGATGGCTGCGACGTTTTCCACTTTAACGAGACTCACATTGAGACTGCTATGAGCGAAACTAATTTTGCTTATACTCTTGCCGAGGCTATCACCGAAGGCGTCTTGTACCGTAATGGTAACGAGATTCTAGAGGAGATGCGGACTGAGGGCTTGCTAGATGATTACGAGCGAGGTGACGAGGCATTCACAGACTTTGTTGCAGAGGTTATTGAAGAAAACCACTGGAATTATGGCTGGATTGACCACTCTACTGAGAAGTACGATCACAAGCGAGGATATACCAATCTTTCGGCAGAGTTTGATATTCCAGTTGAGCAGTTGCGCCGCGAGGTGCATCCTCTGTCTGGCTGGACAGTTTCAGTTCAAACGCCTAACGGCTACTTGACGGTGGAACGATAAATGGCAAGAGCTAAGAAGCAAAAAGCAGGCAAGCTTTCTATCGCAGATATGCGAAAGATTATTAATAAGAAGGCTGGTGAGCAGGTCGCCCACGACTTGGCTGGGACAAACCCAACAGAAGTTAAAGAGTGGATTCCGACCGGCTCAAGGTGGCTAAATTCAATTATCTGTCGAGGCAAGTACGCTGGTATTCCTATCGGTAAGATCAGCGAGATTGCTGGACTTTCAGCTTCGGGTAAGTCTTACATGGCAGCTCAGATCGCAGGCAACGCTCAGAAGATGGGTATTGATGTTGTCTATTTCGACTCTGAGTCTGCTGTTGACCCAGATTTCTTGGCAAACGCTGGCTGTGATATTGAAAATTTACTTTATATTCAAGCACAGTCAGTTGAGTTTGTCTTGGAAACCATTGAAGAGCTTTTGGCCGGTAACGAAAACCGAATGCTCTTTATTTGGGACTCTTTGGCTATGACCCCAGCTATCACAGATCTAGAAGGAGATTTCAATCCGCTCTCTAGTATGGCAGTAAAGCCGCGAATCCTATCAAAAGGTTTCTCTAAGCTAACAGTGCCAATTGCTAATTCGCAATCAACCTTGCTGATTCTTAATCAGCTAAAAACGAACATTACAAGTAACATCGCAGAAGCGCGTCTGGAGCCTTATTTCACCCCCGGTGGAAAGGCCGCAATCTACGCCTATTCTCTTCGCATCTGGCTGACAGCGAGACGAGGTAAGGCTAGCTATCTATATGATGACAAAGGCTTCCGTGTTGGTACTGAGGTGAAAGCGAAAATTAAAAAGTCCCGATTTGGGTCTGATGCAAGAGAGTGTACATTCAAGATTATGTGGGCTGGCGATGATGTCAAGATTCAGGACGAAGAGTCTTGGTTGGAGGCTGTAAAGTCTTCTCAGTATATCACTAATGCAGGAGCATGGTTTACACTGAAACATGAGGACGGCTCAGAAGAGAAGTTCCAATCTGCCACATGGATGAAGAAGCTGCAAGATGATAAATTTAGAAACCGTATTCTACAGATTATGGAAGAAGAAGTTATCTTAAAGTTTGAGAAGAAAGAGGTTGACGCAAAAGAATTTTATGATATTGATGGAGAAGATGAATAAACTTTGTTTTTAGTCGTCTAATAAAGACAAGTAGCTTTTGGAGGGCTCATTATGAAGTTTATTTTTTCTTTTTTCATTGCTTTGGGATTGATGTTCGGGTTCACACCCGAAGCCAAAGCACACACAGTTCAAACGACGGTAGTGCAAAAGGTATGTTCTGTCCAAAAGCAGTACGTTGCCGGCCACTATAATAGACGAGGGATTTGGGTACGAGGGCACTTCAAGAGAGTTGTAATTTGTAGAAACGTCCCGCGCACCGTTGTTCGCAGTGTGCATCATCATAGGCACCATCGCCATAGGCGTGGTCCAAGGTTTGTAATCAGACTTTAATTTTTTTGTACTTGACAAGGCTCCCTGATCATGATACTATATAAATGATCAGGGGGTCTTATGCTTATTACAGGACGTAATAAGAGGTATGTTGATCTGGCAAAGAGGCTAGCGTTAACTTCAGATCAGCATCACAAACACGCAGCCATCTTGGTAAAAGGTGGCTCGGTTATTAGCTGGTCGAACAACAGAAACAAATTTAAACAATGGGCACAGAAGTTTCGTGCCCGTCATCGAGGACCGGCTACCATTCATGCTGAAATAGGTGCGGTCCTTGGTGTGTCTCGTGAGAAAACAAACGGGTCCGACTTATATGTTGTTCGTGTGAATCACAAAGGCGATCTTTGTTTATCGATTCCGTGCAACATGTGTCATGAAGTTTTAAGTCATGTAGGTGTCAAAAGAGTATACTACTCAGTTGACAATCAAACAATTGGATGTTATAAAGTATCAGGGGGAGTAAATGAAGCGCGTTCTAATCATCGATGCACTTAATATGTTTATCAGGAATTACATTGTTAATCCAATGATTTCCACTAACGGTAACCCAATCGGAGGTACGGTTGGCTTTCTAAACTCGGTCAAGAAATTGATGCGAGAATCTAAGCCAGACCAAGTTATTATTTGTTGGGACGGCGCAGGAGGCTCACAGAAGCGTCGTCAGACCGTTAAAGAATACAAGCAAGGTCGTAAGCCTCTTCGTAAGAACTACGAGGTAGAGGGTATGTCTAAGCAGTCAGAG
>Ga0181421_1000355_pt1 | contig 13238 bp, 13 predicted proteins | sample 44SPOviralmetaG_FD_130146 | JGI IMG/M metagenome (GOLD analysis project Ga0181421, IMG submission 130146) | Marine viral communities from the oligotrophic San Pedro Time Series (SPOT) site, San Pedro Channel, CA, USA - 44 SPOT_SRF_2013-06-19 | ecosystem: Environmental > Aquatic > Marine > Strait...
CCATTTTAGAAATCTTCTGTATCCCTTATTCTCTGTCTCTGCTGTGTTCTTGATAGTAAAACACATACCTAAGAATACACTCCATACTTGATCTGTATTGTCTATGCTGTCTACAAGATAATCCAAATCTGTTAGGGATGGTGTGCCTTCTGGATTTGTCTCTCTTGGTTTAAAGTCAAGATGAAGAGAACCAGTGGTAATATGACCTACTCCTTTTCTATTTGATTTTTTCTTTGGTTGTTTCTTTCTTTCACCCATGAACTCTGGAATAAGTTTCACATCATAATAATCTGGGTATGTTCGGTCTCCATAATAGGCACAGAAGTGGTCTGCGAGATTATCTGTCTTCTTAAATGGACTTTGCACTCTATCACTGCCATACTTGCTCTGAAGAGGTAATTTCATATTTTGGTTTTTCCCATACACAGCAAAATCTACAGCAGTTTTCATAGTATTATTAAGGCAATAAAAAAGTTCTGGGATATCATCTCTATCTCTATCCATACAAAATCCCAGATATGCCATAAAATACTTAAGGTCAGACATACATCTAAAGACAGAGTTGCAGTGAATCACAATATGATATGATTCTTTCATAACCTCTACACTTTCTATCTTACCTTTCCCAATGCTTCCAGATACATACACATCTTCATCATCAAATGCTTCACTCAACCCCCATGTCTCTGAGATTATTTTCTTGACATAATGTATAAGAGAGTCGAGTACTTGCTCTGTTGTATATTTAGGAGTTTGTGGAAACTCAACATCAAAGAAAAGATTAACTGGTTGGTCGCCCTCAATCGTTTCATACAAATGTACGTTTCCATTTCTCTTAATCATTGCTACAACATCGCTCACTGATGAATATGAACCATAGCATCGTGTACCTTTCTTACTCAGTTGCCTACTCACAAATACATTATGCTTCTTACTCTTTTTGTCAGCAATAGCACGTTGTATCAGTTGCTTAAACTCGCCTTTCTTATAAAACCATTTACAATCATATGTTTTTCTACTCATTTTTTAATCTATATATTATACAAGATAATTATTTTATATAATATATGTATTTGTTTTCCTTAAGTAGATTATGAGAATTTTTCTCAGTGAAAAATGACAAAAATGTCAAAAAATTACAAGGGGTATTCTCATTAAAAAATATATTTATCTATTTTTGCGATGTTTTCTCTTCTAAAAGTCGCTGTTTCTCTTTCTCTGCTTCTCGTGCTAATCTAGCAATACGTCTTTTCTCTTTCAATCTCGCATTTCTTTTATCTTTAAATTCTCTAGTTTTTGTATATGTTCTGCGATACTTGGCAGAATAATCATTCATCTTCTTTTTGTTTTTAAGATAATATCCTCTATTCAGTTTTTTCGTACATGTTCTACATCTTGATGTTTTTAGTTTGTCTTTAGACTTATCAAAATAAAAGTTATCTAATGTACATGTGAAATCATTTTTACATCCTTTACAAGTTGCTGTTGCCATTTTCTAGAATATATTATCTCTATATATATGGTGGACATTTTTCTTTATATAGTATATGTCGTTTTTTCTAAAATATTTTTTTCTTGGGTAATAATATAAACAAAAACATGGACTATAAAACATTAGATACAAAAGAACTAGTTTTCATAGATAGATCTGAGGACTTTGAGAATAAAGTTGCCCTTGAAAATGATGCAAGTGATGATGAAAATTATGATTTCAAGGTAAAGACACCTAATATTGATAGTGAGTTCTTGGATAATAAACTCTGTGGATATACATGTATACATTATCAACAGTTATCTGTGAATGACCATGCAAGGGTCACAAAAAATCTCTATCAAAAAGATGGAAGAAAATGTGTTTACATTATTGTCAAAGAGATATTAGGCGATGGTTGTATGATGGTAGGTGGTTACAAAAGTACATATCCTAACTGGAAGATTAATCCTAACTGTAAGTTCAAACAACATCGGTTCTACAAGAAGATTTGATCTTGTTATTGTATTGTTTTTGATACATTGCTTGACATATTTGGCAAGAACTAAATGGTACAAGCACTCCTCTCCTTTTTATTATCTTAAACTCACTTAATGGTTTTATTTCATTACATCGACAACATCTATGTTCTGTATCTTTCTCTGAATTTTTATCTCTTACATGCCCCCATTCTTTAAGTGTCATATCCTTAAAAAATTGAGGCATATTCTTCTTTGCTATGTTGAGACAAAATATATCTCTTTCTTTCTGATCCATATGTCTTAGCATATTTTCTGTTGTCATCTTTATAATATAGGATTATGTATATGTTTTATTATTTCGCCACAGTTGTATACTTCTGACTCCATATCCAAAGGACTTCAGTAGACTATTTTTTGGCTTACCATCTTTTGGAATAAAACCTCTTTCCTTTAGTTTTGCTACTAATTTTTTAATCTTTGCTTGTCTTTTTGCCTCGGCATCTTTACCTCTTGAGCGAGTGTTCATATACTCGACTGTTCTTAAATCAAGTAAAGGGTCTTTCTCTTCATCATTATCATCACCTGACATATCATCAGGATGTTCTCTATTTTGTAATGCTTTGATTTCTACTTGTTGCTTCTCATCTACAACTTCCAATTCATCTGCTTTTCTAAGCACTTTTTCTATTGCTTTCTTATCTTCTTCAGATGTTAGGTGTTCTATCTTTAAACTACTGTAGTTCTTAACACTTCCAGATGTTGCGTGTCCTAATACTTGTTTGATAAAACCTAAATAACTACTGCTTCCCAGTCTTCCAATAACATCATATGCATAGTTCGCATAGACACGCCTAAGGTCGTGAAAATGTATAGGTCTATTTTTAGGGAATTCAAACATATTTTCTGTTAATCTTCTTAACTCCTTATTGAGTCCTTTACCATATGTATTACTTAACTTCTCACGAGTCTTCTTCTTGTCTGCTGAAGTCAGTTTACTTCTGACATCTTTAATCATTTGTACCATATCTTTTGGTTCAATATCAAACAGAACTGGTTTGAGAGGTTTTGTTTTCATATCGATTTCAAGGTCTTCTTCTTTACCCTTAGCAACTCCGACCATCTCGATAAACCCTTTACGTTTAGGATACACTTTATATTGACTTACTCTCTTGTCCAATATTTCTATAAGACGACTACCTATTGCCATAGCAATCAAAATCATTTTGTGTCTCCAATCACTGGACTTTTTCAGTTGGTCAGCAAACTGAACTACTTTAATACTTGGGATTGTAATGACATTAAGATTCGACTTCTCTGCTTTTTCTGCTTGGACCCTATTCAGTTCAACAGCATCATCCCATTTCAAGAACACTAAATGTGTTTTCTTATCAAGTTTTTTTAGTTCTGTTTTACTTAGTGTATCTTTGATAGCATTATTTATTCTGGTACAGTTTCTTCTTATTGTACTATGATTTGTACTAAGAGAATACAGTATCTTTTGAACCTTATCATTGTCCATCAGGGCTTTAGCATCTTTCAGTTTAAATCCTTTCTTTTCAATTTCAGTCAACATAAGTGACCGAAATGAAGACAATGCAGTGGCATTCTCTATGTTCTTGAATTCATCTTCGATAGCACTATGAAACTTATTGTCATATCTGATTAACCACTTGCCTCTTTGTATTTGATATGATTTGACTTTTTTTATCTGTTTTATTTTGTTATTTGCTGTCCATTTCTTTACAAAGGCGATTAGTTTTTTGGATGGCATCTCGTCTATATTATTAGTAGAGAGAATATTACTGGAACTCACACTTCGAAGTTTGTAATTCTTTTTTTTAATATCAATACATATTTTATGTTGATTCAGAATCATTTGAATTGTATAGGTTTTTTCTACTGGTTTCTTCTTCTTCAGACGATACTGCTTCTGGTACTGTCTACATCTGGCACACGTCTTCAGTACTTTACCTTTAGTATTCACATAGTGTTGATGTAAGCATTTTGTTTTACAACTGGCACATTTTTTGAATGGTGTCATTTTGAATATAATATATGTATTATTTTTCTTTATAATATATGTATTATTTTTCTTTAAGTCATTTTCGGATTTAAATGTATCATTTTTCAAGATATTTCACAAGAGGACACCCTTGTATCAAAATGAAACATGTACTTTATAAGTCTTTTTATGCTTTTTTGTCTTATGTTTTCTTATCTTCTTCATACTTTCCTTTTTCTTTGCATCGATATACTTTCGAGATATCTGTAAACATTTCACTTTTTTTTTCTTGTGTGTACGTAGCCTCCAGTTTTTTTGTTTGATACTCTTTAACAGTAGATGTCTTCGATACTTTTCTTTGTAATCTAAAACATGTTCTTCATGTGTTTCTTCATGGGCATACCCTAATGCCCAATATATGTAGTCCATATAACATAACGAAATATTTTATTATCTTATAGTATAGTAAAACAAAAGATGTTGATCATCATATCTCTCAAGAAATTATCAACTCAACAACGTCTTGAGATCAGAAGACATTATTCTCTGATACAGTTTAATAGTACACATCACATACAAAAGGACATTAAACAGTTAGGCACAAGTGATTTGCTCTGGTTTGACCTCATACCTTCTCTTATCGCTAATATCACAAGCAATGCTACCTTTCAATACCTACTAAGACACATAGATGAACTTGTAAAACCTCAAGTTGTGATAGTCTATGATAAACAAAAGTTTAAGAAGTTATTAAAACCCTTTGAGAAAATAGCAAACTTCTTTCTGGATAAGTTTCCAAACCTTGAAACTAAAAATTTAAATGATATATTATGTAGCATCAAGAAACAAGAGCCTAAGAACTTGTTGATTGAATCTCCTACAGAAATGGAAGATGATTCAGACGTGGACTTCCAAGAGCTTCACGAACTCTTTACATCTCTACAGAAAAAATATCAACGAGTCAAGGTTTTATTTGAAAAAGAAAAGAAGAAAAACAAAAGTTTAAGAGATAATCTTTCTTCTCAAAGTGTTGAAATACAAACACTGAGAGAACAAGTATCTGCTCTCAAACAACCTATCCTACCTAAACCTAAACTTGTACGTGAAACTACTTCAACACCAGCAGAAGAGATTACCATCACAGATGAATCCAACTCGTTAGTTGTCAAAAGTTCTACTCGAGGAAGTCTAGAGACTTTATCATATAGGTCAAGACGAGACCGTAATAAGAAATTACAGAAATTGCGAACGAAATACCAAGTAGCGACATAATTAAAAAAAAGAATAGATACATCTACCAGTATAACTACAGCAATCACACATAGTAATCTTGCTAAAAAGACAGTGGCATATTACACCACACCATCCAAATGTCTTGGGTGCTGTAATACTTGAAAGTTTATCAAATAAATCTTTCTTGCTCGTAGCATCATTCTTTATGATGTGCTTACGTATGTAATCAACTCCTAAAAGTATAACATTTTCTTCTGTTAAAATACCAATCTTTTGATAATATATTTTTATGAATGTATCATCAAAGTGTTTGTAATTCATTGTATACCATCCTAAGCTTGTTCTGACATCTACAACATACACATCTACATCTGGACACTGATGTATCCATCTTTCTTTATCATCTTCTTGTACGTTGTAGGTGCTACAGTACTGATTCAGTCTGCGCTGGGTCTTGGCACTCAAGGTACTCTCTACAAGTAATACAAGTTTTCTATTGTCTTGATCTGAACCTAGTAATAGCCTTTCTTTTTCTGGTTCTTTTGGTGGTTGTATCTCGTGTATCTCAAGTTTTATGTCTTCGGTAAAATCGTGGAACGATTTTTCCCTAGTAGAAAGAACGTTGTTCTTTCTGTCTTCCATTGTACTATATAATAACGCAACTTTTTTATTTATTGATTTAATTAGAAAGTAGATACATTATATAATGGTATTATCTCAAAATAAGATTTGGGGTATATCTCGGTAAAACTGTTTTGGCCAGATTTAATCGTGATCATGTCATTTATGATCGTTGTTCGTCCTTGAATATTTATTTTATGACTATCACCAACAGTTAAACCACTTATGAAAAATTCCATCAAAATCGGGATTTCATCAGTTTCATCTACCCGCGAAATGTTGATGGTTTGTGAGAATGCTGTTGGTGTGCCAGTTATATTGTCAATTAATCGTGCTTGAAAATATTGAGATGCACTATTTGCATCATCAACGTAAAAATATCCACGAACTCTATAAGTTGGACTTAGAACTGTAAATGTAGTTTCAAATGAATCATTTATATTAGCAAAATTAGTATTAGAATTATATTGTTTAGAATAATAAGAAGTAGCAACTGTAATATGTTGTGCTCGTCGATTTAACATTTCCCAATGTGTGCCATTGAATAAACAAGCAGATTTCAATTCATTATTCCACACAATAGCAGACGCATCAATGTTATTATTTAATGCCAACATATCTGTAATCGTAGATATACTTTTCAAATGGATTGGTGCTTCAAAATCTACAGAATTTGAATCAATATTTACTAAATCATTATTATTTTGTTTTATAGAAAGTAATGTCCCAATATCAATTTCTGACTCATTATGTAATTCTGACTCACTCCACGAATCCAATAATTTCAATCTAAATGTATTTAAATTGTTAGTTTGTTGAGGAACCAAATACCAAGAGAATACTGTTTCACTTCCTTGGTTGTGATTTTGTACATTAGTAAATAATTGTGAATATCCTAAGGCTGCCCTTTGAACTCCATTTTGATAGACGTGTATGTTATTATTTGTTTTTAGTTCTAATTTTATTATATCATCTTGTACCAGAGTTAATATAGTGCTATTTAAAACAGCAAAAAAGTTGTTTCCAGTAATTACCTCTGTGAAATCATTTGAACTTCTACGTGAAGCAACAACCACACCAATTGACAGGCTAAACCCCACTGGTGCTGTTTGAACCTTGAACTCTGTAAATATTGATTCAGTATTTCCAGTTGATTTGAATGTTTGTGTTGGATAAATTAAATGTAAATTTGAATTATTACCAGAAATTAATGTATCATTCTCCGTAAATATATAGTATTGATAAAATGCTTGAGTAAACCAAGGGACATCTTCATTCATTACAATCTTTCTACAATGTAAAGCACCGTTCACTATAGTCAAATCTCCTTCCTCTGTGAAAACAGCGTGGACGTCTTCGTCGTGTGTTATTTCTACATTTTGGTCTGGTTCATTTGAAAATTCTATATTGGAATGTTTAGCATCAAGTTCTTCAACTTGAAGTTTGTGTTTAACTCTTACAACTGGTTCGAAAAATGTTGCTCTTTTACTATATCCAAGTGATGAAGTCATTTGTTATTCTATATAATAAGTATATATTTTTATCTACCATATAAGTTTTTGTTTCTGTGTTTAAAGAACATTCTATCTCTGATGCTCTTAGGTTTCTGTTTATGAAAACGTTTCTTGTCACGATCTTCTACCTTACCTAAAGGTTCATCATTCAGGATTTTTGCTGGTTCTTGTTTCTCCATAGGTATCTTAACCAAATCAAAGTCAGATCTATCAATAGGGTCTCTTGGCATCTGTGGTGTTTCACGTATAAACTCTCCCATAGTATAGTTTTTCTTTAAGTGTTTTGGTTGATTGGTTTTCACACCTGTTTGGTGTCCGTGCTCTCTTTTACGCCCAAATCCTTTTTGAAACCAACGACTTACACCTATTCTATCTGCTGTTTTTCGATCAACACCCTCATTGACTCTTGACAGACCAAGAAAATTTGTGCCACTTGGATAATAATCACGGTCTAATGTATACAGTTGATTTTTGCCAAATCTACCATTGTCACCAGAACTCCAAAGTTTTTTATTCACAGGTAAATTATAGCGATTTTTCAAATCTAATTCCGCAAAATTATTCACCTTATTAAGACCAAGTTCACTCTCAATACTCCCTTCTCCTTGACCTTCGAGAATATGATACAGTTCTTTTGCTGTTTCTTCTTCAAGTTTTTGAATTCTATCAGATCGCATAGCATCTAGTTTTACAATCTGGTCGTATATGTCTTTGAAGGCTGGACGGAGCCATCTTTTAGCACCGAAGTTGGATCTTACACTTCGAAAATATGATTTCTCTTCTGGATGATGTCTGCTTTCACGTAGTTTGCCTTTATGATATGCTCTAAATTTATTATTTCTATTACGGATTGCACTGTGTCTATCACGTTCAATCTCTCTATTTCTACGTCGTTCATAATCTCTTTGATAGTCTCTGTTATTACCACCATCTGGTTGAGGTTCTGGTTCTGGATCTTCTGTCTGAAACCACGGTTCATCATCAGATTCTCTATAATCCTCATCGGTATCCTTTAAAAATTCATCAAATTCTGCTTGTTGTTGTTCTTGTTGTTGTTGTTGTTGTTGTCGTTGGCGTTGTTCTTGTTCGTGTTTTTGCAATTTTTTTTTACCACTAATGACAAATGGAGGAACTGTTCGTTTTTGTTTTTGTGGTTGTGGTTTGCTTGATGTTCTGTGGTCATCAAAGTCTCCATCAAAATCAAATGCTGTTTGTTCATCAAATTCTGACAAATCTTCTACATTAAAGTCAGTTGCTTTTAACACATTTGTACGATATCTATCATTTGCCCATTTCTTAGAACCAGCATTCGCTACTTCATCCATTATGTGTTTTAGAATTTGTTTGTCTCGTGTTGGTCTTCTTTTATTTGCTTCATGGTCTGTCATTGCCCTTCCAGATTTTATTTTTGCTGTCATCATAGTTGTTATTCTACCAATATCAACTATATCATCTTGTGTAGCATATTTAGATGTAGCAAACTCCTCTAATAAGTCCAAGTAAAGGTAATCTATACCATGTTCTTCTTTGAGAGATGTCACCAAATAATAGCCTAAATCATGGACAAATCCTGACAGGAAATCCTGAGCATTAGATGCTCTATTAGAAGGGTCATCATAGTTTCGAAGCATTTTTAAAAATTCTGTACCAGCACCAGCATATACGTATTTCTTTCTCAATGTAATGTTTGAAAAAGCAGTATTTACACGTTGATAAGATGAGGTTTGTTTGTCTAAATTTTTGTCAACACCACCATGTGCTTTCATATAATTATTACGTACTTGGTCTTCATAAACAAAAGGACGTGTGATATCTGCTACTTCTTGATCTTCATATAATTCTTGTATAATGTTAGGATTTGGTATTTTGTCTGATCCTTTTGTAGGAGCATTCTCACCCATATCTTGGTCTGGTATGACTCTTTCTTTTCTCCGCTCTCTTTGACGTTTTCTTTTCTGAAGATTTTCTTGCACTATTGCTTCTTGTTCTTGACGGTCTATGCTTTCTTGTCTTTCTGTTTCTCTACTTTCTTCTTCCTGATCTAGTTCATCTTGTCGTAAATCATATTCTTCACGTTTTTTTTTAAAATACTTTTCATTTCTTTTGAAATAATTTTCTCCTGTTTTTAGTTTTATATAGTTTTTTGTATTTCTATCGGTCGCATATGACCTTAAAACATTAAGACCAGTTGGTATTGATGATTTAAATATATCGTGTTCTGTACGAATCTGTGTCATAAGGAAATCTAATTCTGTTATGTCTTCTGCCGTCAATACCTTTTTTTTTTTTAATGTAAGCAAAGCATCGACGTGTTTATCATTGAAATCTAAAAACTTGAGGGTTTGTTTGTCGGTTATTTTAGCTCTATCATTCTTGATTTGTTTAGGCATTTTTTGACAACAACTTATTTTCTGTATATAATAGGTGAGTAAAAAAATGTAGTTATACTATCTTATTTTCCAGATTTTGCCTATATCTTCCATCAGAAATACTCACCATAAGGTCCACATACAAAAAGGAATATGGTTCCCTTGTTGCCTCTTGTACTATTTTTAAAAACTGTTTTTTTGTCATATTTGGTGGACAATATTGTTCTACTACAGATAAACATTCAACCATACTTCCCTTGAAGAATATCAGATTACTACAGTTAATTCTTACACTTTTCTGGACTAAATGAAAGGCTTGTGAAAGCAAGTACGCACTACAGTTGTAATGCCTCATCATAATAAAAGGTTTGATAAGACCACGCATAAAGGGTTTGTTTGAAACACAGTCATCGAAAATCAAAAGACATTTACTGCTATTTGTTTTGCCATTCTCTTTGATATCCTTCTGTTGTATTTTGAAAATGAGATTGAGTGCCTCCAGTGAGCAATCAAAAAAGTTTTCATCTGGTAAGTTCAGAACTTGGTAACTTTTATCCAATTTTTTAGCAGTCATACTAAAGACATAGATACGATCCCAATACCCAGACCAAAATCTGGTTAGAACAGATAAAAGATAATTCGTTTTTCCAGAACCACTAGCACCTACAATATAGGTTCTGAACGGATGTCTTGGTTGCATATTTGCTTGAACTGCTGGAGGTTGGTCCATTTTCTCTTCTTTTATTTTAACTTTTGTTATTTTAAACATTTTTTTTTTCTCTCAGTATAATATATAGCAACAAAAATATGTCTTACACAAAGACTCGTATGACTAAAGAAGAGAAGGAAGCCAATGCTGAATCTGCTCGTGAAATACAAGCAGAAATAGATAGAGATAATCAAGTCGATGAAGAAGTTACTTCTTTTGTGAGAACAAAGGGAGAAAAGATACAGTTCAATGCTGACACAGAACGATATGAAACATATGATTCAGATAAAGAAGATGAAGATGAAACAAATGTTGATCTGAATGAAAACTTTGAAGATATTGAGACGATGAGTTTTTCGTCATACAATAACTTTATGAATAGATTTGACGCAACACTACATTGAATCTATTTTTCCATTTTAAAAATAATATAATATAAACTTTTACATTTTATATTATACTATTACAAGGATATGTATGAGAGTATATTTTTTATTTGATTTTTATGATGTTTTGATGTGTATTTAACTGGTAATTGCGATGTTATTTTTAAAACCACGAATAACTTTCATATAGGTCATAAACACATCCATAGTCTTACCATCACCACCAACAACATTTCCCTCCAGCAAAATTTGCCTACTGTTATTCACGCTGACACCAGAATATTCTAACATACTCTGAGTTTGGCAGTTGGTAAAAATGAAACCAAAATTTGCTTTCCATTCAGTATAATCAAGTTTGACATCGTGTTCTTGAAGTTTATCAGCAGAATAGAGATTTTGCATAAAGATTTCTGTGTTGTCTGTAAGGGCAGTCGCTGGGAGATAATGCGATCCGATTCTCACTTGATACTTATTATAGTTTACATCATTGATAGCAACAAGTGAATCAGCGGTTTGAGCAGTAATCTTTGTGTCTAATCTAGGCACACTCAAAATTCCAAGACTTCTGGCAGTTGATTTGGTAACTGATGCATTGAAACGGTTTTGAAATGGGAACGATTCGTGGTGAATGCTCTTAATACATAGTTCTAAACCAGACTTGGCCGAAGCGAGAGAAACGCTGCGGTATGCCGCATCTTGTAAGGTATGACAGTCACAAACAATCTTCATATCGTGGAGAGTAAATTTTAGTCCAGATAATACAGCAGCTGGATCCACAGTACCACCATTATATGCCGTCCATTTAATAGCAGTATTTGGGTCTTCTAACGAAAGTGTAAGGCGTTGACCACTTGCTATCACATCTGGCATTAATTGAAATGTATCATAGATAGGGGCAAGTTCTGAGAGTGGAATAATGAATTTGTGTTTTAAACTAGCAGAAACATTGGTATCTGTAAGACCATATCCCATTCTTGCTCCAACACTGGCATATTGTTCATCAGACCACTCAAGTTTATGCTTCATAATGCGATAAAGGTTATTTGCTCCGACACGATCAAGAGTTTGACCGCCAGATCTACTGTTTACGACTACTTCTGAGAACAAGTTAGCACTGCTGCCATGACCCCAACTCCATTTGAGAACTCGAGCGTCTGAACCATTTACAGCAGTTCCTTCTACGGAAACTTCAAAAACCAAATACGAATTTCTGCAATTTACGAACTGATGACCAGTTTGCCACGTTACAGATGGTTGACTGTTTGTACCATACTGTGTGCTATCGAATTGAAAATTCTGTTGACTTCTACGAGAAATCAATGAATTTGTATATGGTAAAGAGTATCGAAGTGAATTGTAATCGAGCAAATCAGAAATATTAGACTTAGAGTCTGGTTGTTTTTCTTGTTTCACAGATAGTTTCTTGAGTTCTGCTTCCATTATTATTTTTTCTTTGTATATACTATACTATAGAAAAAAAGTTTCTCAATATTTTACGAAAATGTCTGAAATTTTAGAATCAAAATATGCCTCAAAATTAATCCGTATTTCTGCTCACGATAGAAATTTTTCAATACCAAATCAAACTTCTACGAACTTTACTGTGAATGTTCCTAACAATGTTACAAGTTTAAAAAATGTGGTTGCTATAAGTCCAGTGTCTTGTCATATGCCAAATATGTTTTATAACGTCTATAATGGTTTTTTCAGTTACAGTTATATTGGTAATATAACTAACAATTTGACCACCGTAGTAAATAGACGTATGGTGCCAGACGGTCAATATGACATAGATGAATTCATGACCGCTTTCGTTGAAACGTGGAATTTATACCACCCAAACGATCATATGACTTATTCTCCAACCAACAGTCAAACCCCAGATCTTGATCCAATTACATACCGATTAAAATTACAGTTTCCATTTGATATTACAATTGAAACTGGACCAGATCAACGCATAGCAGAAATACTGGGATTTTCACATATTTCTGCATCTGTATCTACGAATGGTTTATTATATGCCCCATATGCTTTTGACTTAAGTGGTAATGATGCAGTGTACATACATTCACGTACATTGTCTAATGGATGTTCGGATCTCGAAGTTATAGAGAAAGATATACACAGTATCTTAATGATGCCATTAGATCAGAATTTCTCGTATACATGTTATTGGAAAAACAATAGTAGTTCTTCTAATCTTATCAAGTTCAATACCCCACGTAATATAACAAGTATTCCTATTTCAGTTAGAGATAATAGAGGTACTTTGTTAGACATCAATGGTGCTGATTGGACTCTTACAATTAAGGTCTTTTATTTAGTCTAACCCCAATGACTTTAAAACTTTTTAATTCTTTCTGTCTTTCATTATGTTTTGGATTTTTCTCTATGATTATGTTTTTGAGTTGGGCTGTCCCACAAATGCCAGAACACTGTAGCACATAG
>Ga0181421_1000361_pt1 | contig 13171 bp, 14 predicted proteins | sample 44SPOviralmetaG_FD_130146 | JGI IMG/M metagenome (GOLD analysis project Ga0181421, IMG submission 130146) | Marine viral communities from the oligotrophic San Pedro Time Series (SPOT) site, San Pedro Channel, CA, USA - 44 SPOT_SRF_2013-06-19 | ecosystem: Environmental > Aquatic > Marine > Strait...
AAAACATACAATCATAAATATTTTCAGATGGGCAATGAAAAATAATTATGACATACATTTTACACTAGTCATTTTTGATAATGTTGTAGATATTTTATTTGAGAATGTTGTAGTTACTAGAGATAATATTGTAGATCTGACTAGTATAATTAATGTAGATGTATTTGCTAGAAATTCAACAGATATTGGTGCTTCATTTAATACAGTAAGAAAGATTAAAGAAAAATACTCAGCAGAGGATGTAAAAATGAGTCATATTTTTATGACAGATGGAGTACCAACATATGGTGTTGTAAATAGAGATGATTTAGTAGAGCTATTACCAGAGATTGAGACACAATATTTTATAGGATTTGGCGTAGATCATGATCCAGTACTATTATCTAAGTTTGCTGAGAAATTTACAAATAGTTATTATTTTGTGGATTGTATGGAGAATACAGGAAATATATATGGAGAAATCTTACATAATATCGTTAATAATCTATTATCTTCAGTTGAGATAGAAAGTAGTATATACCAGATGTATGATAGTGTTAATAATACATGGGTAAATAAATTATGTATTAAAAATATTTCAGTAGATAGTCAAAAAAATATTCATTTAAAATGTTCATGGGAAGATATATATAATCTACATGAGAAAAATAGAACTGAGCAGCTATTAAGTATATCTTATAAGATGAATAAATTTGTAGGAAATAACACGGATAGTATAGTAGTTGATAGTGAAATTAATAGTTATAACTATGTGTATAAGTTTTTATGGAAGCAAAAGGTATTAGAACTACTTTATAAGTTTAAGCATTCTCCATTAAAGTATTCTAGAGATGAGATTAAGACATTAATTGATGATATGAGAGTATATATTGAAGAAAAAAATCTAGGAACAGATGAATTTATGAAGGTATTACAGGATGATTTATATATCGCATATAAGACATGTCATAAGGCAGAAGCAAAAATCTTTATTAGTAGTAGACATGAAAGTTCAAGTAATGAGCGAGCGGTTATGGTAAAAAATATAAATACAAGATCAATGAGTCAACCGATGTTTATTACTAGATCATTCAATCAACATGCAGAGATGAAAGACGAGGAAGATGAGGAAGATGATGAATTTGATGATTATGAGATATTACAGGATATGAATAGTTTAAATCTAAATAGACAGCAGACAAGAATCTCTAGAACTGTAAGTGCTCCAAATAATATTTAAGATAATAATTTAAATATATATTATGTAGTAATAATAATATATGAATCCAATTGAATTTTTGTTATGTGTATGTTTTATAATGCAGATGGTAATTTTATTTGATGATAAATATGAAGTAAATAATCAAATAAAAATAAATGATACTCTTTTAATTTGTGATGGAAAAGATATAGATTGTATTGTTAAGTATTTATATAAATAGTTAAATAATATTGAACTGTGGAAATTTTAAAATCTTCACTTTTACGTTAATTACACTTCACACATTTATAGTTCAACATTTTTTTCTTGTTTTCAATCCCATTTTATTTAATTTATTTTCTAAAATACCAATATTGTTTACGATTTCATCACTTACAATTATATTTTTTTCAATATTCTCAATATTAACTCTTTGCCATACACACACAAAGTCATTAAATTGACTACCTAATATATTAAATGTTTCTATTACTTTTACTGGATAAATAGTTTCATTCGACATCTGTTTTCCTGACCAAAATGCTAATGCTTGTCCAGCATCAGAGTAAAAACGCCAATTATCACCTGGATATTTATGATAAACACCTGCCGATGGGGCATTAACATAAATATAACCAGATGGTTTTATTATTCTAGTCATTTCTTTAAACGTTAACCAAAAACAAGGATCATGTTCAAAACAAGATGTTGATACTATCAAATCTACAGAACCATCTTCAAATGGTAATTTTTCACCTGGTGGTATAACTATATCAACTGACGGATCTGCTTCCATATCAACACATACAAATTTCATTTGTTTTGATTCAAAAAAACTACGTAAACTGCCATTTATATTTCTTCCTCCCAAATCAACAACAACCCCATTTTTAACTGAATATGCTTCAGCAAAAACTTCTCCTGATTTTAATGAAGTAAAATGCATATATATTATATTAGAAAAAAAATTTTTATTTTTTTTCTAGTCTAATGTTAAAAAGTCTCATTTACACAATTATTTCAAACATGTCTTCATGAAGATTGAAAAGTAAAAACTGTTCCATTTTTCTTTTTAAACGGTGTAATACGATAGTTAGTATAAATAGTTATTTATTTTTTCTAGTACGACAGAATTGTCGTTTAGCTCCTTTACTATAGATACATTCATCTAGTTTATTACATTCTACTTCAGAAAGACCTTTACATTTATGTGATTTTTTCCCAGATGATTTCTTATTGGATACAGCCTTAGGTGTTGGTTTTTTTTTAGTAACGGATTTTTTTTTAGTTTTATTATTTCTACAGAATTGGCGCTTAGCTCCTTTACTATAAGTACAATGTTTTAGTTTATTACATTCAGCTTCACTAAGTCCTTTACATATAGCTAGATCTGTTTTTGCTTTAGTTGCTTCCTTCGATCCATTGCCTGTGTCTTCGTAAGCATCCTCCCAGTCACTGGGAGCATCTTCTTCTTCTATTTTTTCTTCACCTGTATCTTTATCATACATTGCATGTTTTTGTTTAGCTTTTGATGCCTCCTCCCATTCATCGTCAGATACATCATCTTCTTCTTGTTTTTCTTCACCAGTTACCTTATCATACATTTTTGCTTGTTTTTTTAATTCTTTATTAATATTTTTAGGTTTCATTTGTAATATATCAGGTAATTTTTCAGGTGGAGTAACAGAAGTAAGTTTTTTATCAAGTTTAATAGACTTAATAGATGAGACATTAAATGGTATACATTTATGTTCATTCGCATACTGTTCTTCATTTAGAAGAGAGACTCTAACATGATAAAGATTATAATAAATTTGTTTATTATTCATTTTTTTATAAAATACTTTTTCAGTCTTAAATAGCGTCATTTTTAAATCACGTGGTAAAAGTATTTCACGTTCCCGTTTAAATTGTGTATTATTAATCATATTAATATATGGAATTCCTGCTGTAAGATGGAATTGATATAAACAACAAACTGTATTATCCGCATCCGGTTTTTTTTGTTTATTTATACCAAAATCTTTTGCAGTACCTATTTCGTGTGAAATAGAGATATAATTTTTAACAATAGTTTCATTATCTTGATTAAAGTCATATTGTTTAGTCATTCCACGGAAATATTTAGTTTTTACCATTTTACTAGTAACTCTGGGTGCGGCATGAAGAAAGCATTTATCTATTTTTTCAATATGTTCTTTTACATTTTGTATACCCAAATTAATACTTTTTTCCTGTATATAATAAATTAAGGATGGGAATATATATGCTATTTCATTTTTAGTAATCGGATTACTTACTTTTAATTTATTTTTAATAATTAATTCTTCAAATTCATCTGTACTAACAATATCATTCGCTAGAAGTTCATTACCAGGTTTAGCTGCTTTTTCTATCAGCTTTTTTTGTTTTTTAAAATTTTTATTTCCATATATATTTAACTTATCTAAGAATGCTTTTTTTTCAAAAAAATCATTTCCTTCACGTAAATAAGTATTAATTGCGGAATCCCATCCAACAGGAAGAGTATAATCATATAAGGCATCTACCATATTCTCTCTAAAATAAACATCTTCTTTAACAGGTAAATTTTTATTATATACATTTTCAAATACTTCTACTAGGATGTGACTATTTCCGACATATGTATCTGGTCCATTATTATATGGTATATGAACTTCAATTACTTGATTTTTATAATTAATATAGGTATTAAAAGTAATAGAAAAATTATCTATATATTCATTGAGCTCAGCTTTAGTACCTATTTTTTTAATTATATTATTAATTTTTCCTGGTTTAACTTTATCTAAATTTTTGATAGCATAGGCATACATTTTTTCTGTTTTAGCCGTATTATTAAAATGTATTAATGCTTGTTTTAGTTTAAATTTTTGTGTAATATATTTCCTCCACCCAGGATTTAAAGTAGGAGTAGGTATGCTGACATTAATTACTTGTAGTTGAAGTCTTTTATCTAATTTTTTTAAACCAATTTGTGATTGTTCTAATAAATTAAGATTAATAAATGTGGGATCTTTCTCTGTATATTTGATATAAAAATCTTTTTTAGCGGCAATATCATCAAATTTATCATATGGAATATCTATATTTAATATACGTTTCTTATGTTTAATTTTATGGCTAATCCCAGGTCTTAGTCCAGGTTCCCATTTAATTTTTATTTTTTCAATGAGTTCATTAGAAACAGTTAATACAAATGCATTGGATTTTTGTAATGCTTTAATAAATGGTAGGTATTCAACTAAAAGATAACTACCAATATAAGGTCCTATATCTATGTAATCATTAGAATTAGCAGTTTCTGTAACTAACAATTGTTTGTTAGCTTTATTGCTGTTAAAAGAACAATATTTGTAAATATCTTTATTTTGTGGATTTAAAAAATAGCTTTTTTTTGAACAAAAAACATTATGCCGAATATTAAGATTTTCTAATACAAAGACAATATTATCTGGATCAGCAGTTAACCAGGTTTTAATATGTTCTCTTTTATCTTTTTTTTCAGAAAGTGGATTTATTCCATATTTCATTATATATATATATAAATAAAAATATATAAAATAATAAATAGAATAATAAATTATTATGATTGATCTGATAAATAAATTAGAAGTGAATGGAATTGTTTTAGCCTTGGTAGAATTACAATTTTTTTTTGGGGTAAGTGAACTATTATATAATATATGTTCTGGTCTACAAAACATAGACCGTATAAGTTATTATTGGATGATGTTTACAATACTAACCGCAAAATGGGAGGCTGGCTATTTAGCAAATCGTATAAGAGTAAATAGTAATTCTAGAAATTTAATAGATAATAAAGAGCATGTATGGACAAATATGTATACATTAGATAATCTAGCACCAAAGAAATTTGCGATTTTGTTTTATAGTGAATATGCGGCGTATGCGGATAGAGAGTATATGAGTCGTGTAGATATATGGAGTGCTTTAATAGAAAGTACACATGCTTTATTATGTGGAAGTATATCATTCGCAGCATTCGGATCAGCTGTATTATATTTAGATACGTTATATAAGGTTTTCATTTCATTAGCAATGGGGGGACAATTAATGAATAGTGTATTATATTTGGGAGAGTATTCTATTCAAATAAAAAATAAGGATAGTGTGAATTATCCTTCAGGTAGTTTTCCATTAGGTGATTATATGATAGCTCGCCCATTTATGTATATTAATGGACTATGGACGATAATGCCGATTTATGTATCTGTTAATGTATTATATGGGTTGATTTATTAAGGCTGATTAAACCATCTCATAGAAAGAGGTAGTTTTCTATGATCATGTGGATGAGGTTTATATTTGATAAGATTCTTTGGTGGAGGGGGAGGATTATACTGAATGGTTGGTTGATTAAAATACTTTTTCCCGAGAGGCTCACACTTATATTGTTTAGCAAAGATACCTACTTCATGGCCAAAGTACTGGCGGGCTGGTGGATACATAGAGAACGCATTATGTAGGCCTAGATTATCTTCAGTGGAACGAGTAATAATTCCCCTAGAAGAGGAAGGACGAATGATTTGTTTGAGAAGATTGTTGGCGAACATGATTTAAATATAAGATAATAAAAAAAGTTTATATCAATTTTTTTATAAATATAGATATAAATTATAAATCTTCTAATATTTTATCACCGTTAGGATGCTTAATTATTACTTTCTTAGCAAAATCAGGGTCAGGGGTATTGTCGTTTATTTTTGTTATAAGTTTTTCAATAGTATCAAGGCAAAATTTATATTCGGGGAATGATATATCCCAAGCATCATAGCTCTGGTCTTCATAATTATATTTTATTTTGTATTCTTTATGAGAGGTTTTATAAGTAAACCATAGATCTGTCACCAGAAGAGAATTATATAGCTCATGTATAATTTTATCATAATCTTTTTTAGGAGGCGGAGAGTCATCTTTCAAATAATTAATACAGTACTTAATAAATTCAAATTCATTATATACTTTTCCTGCTGGTTGTGAAAGCAGATAAATAAAATAGTCTGTATTTGTTCTTACAAATTTATAGGTCTTACCCTTATACTTTCCGTGGAGAAATACGAAGTCATCCATGTTTAATTCATATCTTGAATAAAAAAGAATTTCAATTTTAAAATAAAATAAGGTATAGTTAAAAGCATTTGAATATATTTAATGGACAAAATATAGAAGAAGGTGTTGGTGTTAATAAATGGGGAAGTAATTTATCTTCTGGGTTTCTTGTAATCCTAGTTTTCCATAAATCAGGATTACGTTCAGTCATTGTAGGTTTTATTTTAGCATGTAGTAAATTTAAGTCAGTATCAATCAGCTTACTAACATTTTTTCTAGTATTATATAATTTTGTAAAGGAATCATCAGTCTTTTTATCTGGTGTATTTACAATCTTATTCTTTTTTTCTTTTTTAAACATTTCACGGTAATGATCATCACGAGGATGTATCCAACTGCTCTCATTTGATGGTTTATGAAAGTAGTAAAATTCGCCATCAGGACTTTCAAATTGCTCCCAGTCAGGAGGAAGTGGTGCTAAGAGCGACTGGTGAGCAATCCATAGAAATTCTTTATCTACAATCAAGTCCATACCTAGATATTTCGCATGCTCTTCAATAGCCCGTTTCTTAAGTAAACTAATCTCCTCTTCAGATAAAGGTGTTTTGGGTTTATTATTATTTTTTTGTCTAATCGTATAGTTTGGAGTTAAAATAGTTTTTTTATCTTGGTAAAGTAATAAGTTACATTCCGAATTTACTAATTCTGAAATCGCCGGATTATCAGACATGATTACATGTAATAAATATAATAATAATATTTCAATTTAATTATTAGATAAATATTATAATTAAATATTAGATTATAATATATGTCAAATATTTTTAAAGAAGCGGATAAAGCGGCTAATGCTGTTATAGGTATTCCATCAAATGCGTTAAATGCTGGTAATAATCTAGTTAAGGCTACAGATAAATTAACAGAAGGATTTAGCAATGAAGCGGAAGGGATAGGTGAAGGGATAGGTAAAACATTAGCATCGTCTGGTAAATTAACATCTACAACTATTAATGCTACAAATGAAGGAGTACAAATGGTAGGAGAAACCTTAAAATTAGGAAATGATGCTATAGGTGGATTATCGGATTATGCTAAGGATAAAAGGAAAGAAAAAAAATTAAAAAGAGAAATAAGACAAAAAGCTAGAGAAGAGACACAAGCTGAACAGTTAGAACTTAAGAAAGTTGAGATGAAATTAAAGTATGATAAAAAAAAAATGATAGCAGAAAAAAAATCAGAGGGTGAAAAAAATAAAATAAGAAAGGCATTACATGTTATAGAGTTGGCGGCTGATAAGGCAGAAAGAGATAATATGTTATTAAAAAATTGTTTTAATAAATTTGAGGGAACAGATAAAAGTTCAAAAGTAATACATAAGCTTTGTAAAAAACAAAGAAAATGTTTAGATTGGAAGGATACGAATACGCGTATGTATAGTTGGTATAATTGTGAAAAATTTTTAGCTTCAACTCCAGAGTTTAATAAAGGTGGAAAAAAACGGTCTAGAAAGAATAGACGCTCACAAAAGACTAGACGGTCAAAAAAGAGTAAACGTTCTAGAAAAAATAGACGCCGTACAACAAGAAAAAGATGATAATAAACAAATCATTATTAAACTAGTTAAATGTAGTCTATTTAGGTGGTTCAATAGTAGCTTTAACACATTTCCGCTGATGAGCAGCGAGTGATTTGGCATTTTTACCAATAAATACATTACAAATATTGCATGTGAATCCCGTTTTTCCAGTATTTGCGAATTTTTGGCTAAGTAATCCAGTAAGAACAGGTAGATCAAGTTTTTGTAAGCTTTTAAGAACTTCAGAGTGGTTGCGTTTGATAAGATTAATAAGGTTAAGTTTTTGTGAAACCAGTTCTTGATATTCTTTATTAATATTTGATAATAGTTCGGATGAAATAGTTTCTTGATAGCTATTATTCTTTTGAGATAATATGATGGGTTCAAGATAATCGATTATATTAACAGCTAGAGCTATTTTATTAGGATCATACTTAGCATTATGGATATAAAGAATAATATTATTATTATGTACATTAATTTCAAAGTTATTTTTTTGTGCGATGCCAGAGTTTTGTGATAAGAGTAGAGCATTACAGTTATTCATTTCCATATCTCTAATAATTTTATCAACTTCTTTTACAGGAACAACTGTTTCAAAATCTTTAGTATCAATAAGAAGTTTTGTTTTATCTTTACGGTCAATGATAAAGTCACCTGATGCGGTTAGTCCAGATGTATTAATAATAGATGCGTTACTAAATAGTTCAGATAGTACAATTTCTAGTTTTGTTTCACCCTGTTTTCCTTTTGAATTAGAGCCAAGTTGTTTATCAAAATAGAGGTTAACTTTATCAATTGTGGTAATTTGCTGATTAAGTTTATTAAGAATTTCTCCATATGTGGATTGATTATTTTGAGAGTGAGATGAAGTAAAGCAGTCAATGCGAGTTTTAACGGCGGCATCTAGTTCATTATGTTTATTTGAAAGTAATGAATCAAGTGATCGAATAATAGAATCACTATTTTGACCGTCAACCGTAGTAAGAAGTTTATTAGATTCTAAAAGAATAGTATCATGTATATGTTTAATTTTATTTTCAATAAAGTGTTCAATATTTTGATTTTTATATAAAGATTCTAAATGATTAGTGAGTAATTCTTGATGTGAAGTGATATGTTTTAATAGATTTTCTTGTGATGTGGAACTATTAGATAATATAATATCACGAATGGATTGATTAAGATTATCAATATGTTTGTTTAAGATAGTAGAGATGGATTGATAAGTTTTGCTATATTCATTTATTTGTGTATTTTGATTTTGTTCAATTTGATTAAGTTTTTCGGATAATTGTTTAAGTAAAAATGTATTTTGTGAATTATCAATTTTATCTGTAAGATTACCTATGAGATTTTCTAGTATTGAAACAAATACTCCATTAATAGAATCAAAGTCAATATGTGGATGATTATTATAGAAATTAATGGCTCTTTTATTTTTAAGAGTATACATATTGTATAATAAAAATTATATGAATTTATGTTTAAATAATATACATATATGTTTAAATAATATACATATATTATATGTATGATTTGCCACTTAGAATTCAAATGAAAATATATGAGTATGATCGTACATATCATGATATATTTGATAAAGTATTAATACAATTAATGACAAAGTATCACACATGGCATGAATGGTATAAGTATGTTGACAGAAGAGAAAGTATTCGTCTCTTGGAGGATAGGATAAGTATTAAAATAAATTGATATATATATATATATATGCCAGGTCGTCGGTTAAGTAAGAAATTAGATAGACGTTTAAGAAATATAGGTATAAGAAAAACAAAACGTGGAGGAGTAGCAGTAGCATCAGGTACTTATGGATGTGTATTTAGACCTCCTTTACATTGTCAAGATTCTAAGCAGACATACGATGCTTCTAAGTATGTGAGTAAATTAATGAAAAAAAAAGATGTATATGAGGAGGTAGATGAAGTAAGAAGAATAAAAAACAGATTATTATCAAGTGTAACAAGAGAGTATATAGATAAATATTTTATTTTAGCAAAAGATGAGGATACATGTAAAATAAATTTAAATAGTTTTAATAAAAGGGGTAAAGAAAATATAGCAGATTTAAAAACAGGGGAAATGGGAGGCACACATAACTGTGGTGGTATATATTCAAGTGCTTCATATGTAAAGAGGAATCCAAGTAAGTATGAGATATTAAATATGATAGATGGTGGCAGTGATTTAAGTGTATATTTAAAAAAAGAAGTTTTAACGGTTGCTTCATTTAATAAATTAAATGATAGTTTAATAGATTTATTTGAAAATGGATTAGCAAAGATGAATAGCCTAGGAATATATCATTGTGATTTAAAAGATTTAAATCTGGTTTATAAAGATCGTGTAAGAATTATAGATTGGGGATTAGCATCTAGATTAGATGTTCCTTTTACAAAAGAGAATTTTCCTATGAATGAACAAGCTATTCAGATATACGATCAAATGTATTATGGTATACCATTTACAAATACTTTTTTATATAATAAATTTGAGTATATAACAAAAAAATATGATACAAAAGAAAAGTATAAAGCATATTTAAAACAAATATATAATGATGATTCGATAAGTTATTTGAGTACATTGAATAGTTATAATAAACGTGTAAATAAATCAGGAAAATCGTTAATAGATATTATCATTGATAATAAAGCAGCTGTAGTATATTCTGGAATGTCAAAAGAAGATTTTTTCAATTTTGTATTTTTTAAGAATGCTGATATATTTGGATTTTTACAAATATATATAAATATTAGTTATAATTTACAAAATACTAAGGATGCAACATTAAAGATAGTAGATGATAATATAAAATCTTTAATAAATAAGTATATATTATCAACCAATTATGCTTTAAAGCCTTATTCAATTAGTGAAATAGTAACAGATTTAAAGAATCTGACAAAAAAAGGTGGTTCAACTGAAAAAAAACAAGAGTTAGATAAGGAATTGGACTATTTAGATGAGTTTTTTGGGAAATCTTCTGAAAAAAAGGCAAAATCTGCTACAAAAGAGGTAAAATATGGTACAATAGAGGCTAAGCTTTCTTCTAAAAAACAGAAATCTTCTACAAAAAAGTCAAAATCTGCTACGAAAAAGTCAAAATCTGCTACAAAAAAGTCAAAATCTGCTACAAAAAAGTCAAAATCTGCTGAAAAGAAGGTAAATTGTAAGGGATTATCCCGAGAAGAGTGTAATAAATTAAAGGATTGTATATATACGAAAGGAGCTAAAAGACAATTTTGTCGTACAAAAAAGAATAAAAAGAAAAATTGATAATTGTTAATAAATATTATAATTATCAATATGGGATTACTCAAAGTATTTAATAAGTTTGATGTGCCCTCTGAAGTACAAATGATTATCCAAACCTTTATTAAAGCTAAACCGGAATATGATAGTGTTTTATATGAGTTGACATTAAGATATAACTTAGGATTATGGTGGTTATATAAACCTCCTATGCCTGAAGTAATGACAAGTTTAAATGATATATTTGAAGTAGAGGATCCCCCAAGCAAGGTAGAATTTACGACATATGATGATAGCATGGATATTGTAGAACAAGCTTTTAACTTAGAAGAAGTAAATGATGAGATTGAAACAAAAGTATATCATAAGGTAATTAAAAAGTATACATAATATTTTACACCTTTGAACATATAAAACGCCGACTAGAAATTTTAAACTTGGGAATATAATTATAAATTATTTTTATATATATATATGAAAATAACTTATGGAATTAAGGATGATGTAATTGATGTTACAAAAATATGTAAAGAAAGACTTCTTACAAAAAATAATATTATTGTAATTCCTTCTGGAGATTGTAATAGAGCAAAGCATTTTACAGACCCAATTATTGGTATAAAAAAAAAAATATTTATTGAAAGCGAATATGAAGACAATGTACAAATAGAAATTAATATAATAAATAATAGCATAATTATAAATAATGTTGTAACTCAATTAGAAAATATACACTCAAAATTAAAAATAAAACATGGATCTATGAAAAACGAATTACCAGAACAAAAAATGGTAGTTAGATATTTAAGGGGCCAAGAAAAAGTTTTAGAAATTGGTGGAAATATAGGGAGAAATTCATTAGTTATCGCTTCTATTTTAGAAAATCCTAATAATTTAGTAACATTAGAAAGTGATGTAAATATATCAAAAAAACTATCTGAAAATAGAGATTTAAATAATATGAAATTTCATATCGAGAGTTCAGCATTATCAAAAAGAAGATTAATACAAAGGCGATGGGTTACTAAACCAAGTGAAACATTAGAACCGAATTTTAAGTGGGTTAATACTATTACATTAGAACAATTAAAAACTAAATATAATATTGAGTTTGATACACTTGTATTGGATTGCGAAGGAGCATTTTATTATATTTTAATAGATATGCCTGAAATATTAGATAATATTAATTTAATTATTATGGAAAATGATTATCATGAATTGGAACAAAAAAAATATATTGATAAGATATTAACAAAAAATAATTTTTATGTTGACTATACAGAAGGGGGGGGGTGGGGTCCTTGTTGTAATAATTTTTTTGAGGTATGGAAAAAAACGGCGTTTTAAATGTTCAAAGGTGTAAGAGAATGTAAATAAAAATTGAATAAAATTATGTTGAATAAATAGTAAATAAATTTTGTGATAAATATTTTATCAATTATCACAAAATAATTATCATGGAAACGAGAAAGATTTATTTACCAAAAAACTTGATAGTGGATATATCCGTTAAATATAATTCAGATAATATAGAGATTTCCTTTGTTTGGAATAAAGCTAATAAATATTTGCCATATGATGAAGAAAAAAGAGATAGAATGGATGGATGTACTTTGGAGAAAAATAATCTAGTAATAAAATTATTGAAATATTTACTACTCGTGAAAGATAACAAAAAAAATACGATTTTATTAATTGAAAAGTATTTGAATATGGAAAATAGTGAATTGGAAACCCACTCATCAGTAACACCAACTATGCTCTACCGCGAATGCTTAGAACAAGGGCTCGCAATCCTTAAAAAAACCAAGAATTTTCATTTAGCTCTCATAGAATGTCTAGAATTGTTATGGATATGAGCTAATATGCTGTGCTATATAAATATTTTTTTCATATACACATTATCTTTTATGGTAATAAAAAATATACATAAAATGAAAAGTATCTTACGGTAAAGCATGTGGGTATTTGTAGGAATAGTTTGTAGTACAAAAAATACTTACAAATATTTGTAGGAAGAATTTGTAGTACAAAAAATA
>Ga0181421_1000363_pt1 | contig 13168 bp, 28 predicted proteins | sample 44SPOviralmetaG_FD_130146 | JGI IMG/M metagenome (GOLD analysis project Ga0181421, IMG submission 130146) | Marine viral communities from the oligotrophic San Pedro Time Series (SPOT) site, San Pedro Channel, CA, USA - 44 SPOT_SRF_2013-06-19 | ecosystem: Environmental > Aquatic > Marine > Strait...
ACGCTAAGTTATGCAGTAACAAATCCCCAAGATTTAGCTTTGTTCATTAATAATGTGAGGCAGAATCCTAATGACGCCTATTCTGTATCGAACACAACACTAACTCTATCCTCTGCAATTACTGGTTCAGATACTATGTATGCAGTGTTCTTAGGTAGAGCAGTAGAAACAGTAGCACCAGCATTATCTTCTGTAACAAATGATATGTTAGCTGGTTCTATTGCTAACTCTAAACTTGCTAACTCATCTATTACTTTGAATGGCTCTGCTGTTTCTTTAGGTGGTAGTGCTACTGTAGGTGGAAGTAATACACCAGCTTTTCAAGCAAATTCAAATACACAAGCTGGAGTATCTGACAATACAGCAACAAAAGTTGATTTTTCTAATGAATTATTCGATACAGATGGTTGTTATGATACTAGTAATAAAAGATTTACACCAACAACTGCTGGAAAATATTACATATATTCTTATGTAAATTTTAATGCAGTAGGTATAGACAAATTTCATTCAATTCATTTAGAAATATACAAAAATGGTAGTGCTTACAAAACAGTATATTTCGATGAATATGATAATTATTACGCTTATGCAAAAACACCCTTTATTGGTGCGATGATAGATTTTAATGGTTCAAGTGATTATGTTGAAATTTACGGAACTTTTAATGTCACATCAGGAACAACTCACAGATTTACAGGAGGTTCAGAATCTTCATTTGGTGGATATAGGATTATAGGAGCATAGTATGGCACAACTTAGTAGAAAAATAATATTATATGTAGGAAGTGAAGTAGATTTTAGAAATGATGTAATACTCCAAGATGACGGACAAGGTGTATACATTAAAGAATGGAACTTAGAAAAAGCTAAACCTACTGACGCACAATTAAACGCATTAGAAACACAAGCTAATGAGTATGAACAAAATCTAATCACATCTAAAGAAAACAACAAAGCATCTGCTAAACAAAAACTCCAAGACTTAGGATTAACAGTAGATGAAATTAAGGAGGCATTTGGGATCTAATGGCTATAACTAAAATACAAGCAGAGAGTATGAACCTTGCAGATACTTATGCCTTTACAGGAACAGTAAGTGGTGCTGGTGGTGGTAAAGTTAATCAAATAGTTACTACAACTAAAACAAGCACCTTCACTACTCAATCAGACTCTTATGTTGATGTAACAGGATTGAGTGTAAACATAACACCTTCTGCAACAAGCAGTAAAATTTTAGTAAGGCTATCTTTAATGGCTAGTATTAACTCTGCTACAATGTATGTGAGAATTAATGGTGGAAATGCTAGTAGTGTCATAGGAGATAGTGGTGGTGGAAATAGAGTTAGTGCCTTTATAGGACTTGGAAGGCAAACTTCAGGATTTGATATTTCTAAATCTGCATTATCACAAGTTGGAGAATTATTAGATACTCCTTCAACAACCAGTCAAATAACTTATCAAGTTCAAGTAAGATGTAGTGATGATTATCCTAGAAATATTTATGTGAATAGACCTCCAGATGATTCAGATAATGTTTATGTGGGAAGATTTGTTTCAACAATAACAGCAACAGAGGTACTAGCATAATGGCATACATAGGTAGAGATATATCAAACTTATCAGACAGAGCAGTCTTAGATAACATTACAACTTCAGCCACAGCTACATACAACCTATTATTAAATGGTGTTGCATTTGTACCGAGTAGTGCGGAGTCACTAACAGTAAGTCTGAATGGGGTAATTCAGCGACCTCAAAGTAGTTATACTGTAAACAATGCCACAATAGTATTTGATTCAGCATTAACTTCTTCAGACTCTATAGACTTTATTATTGCAGAAAGAGCAATCACCTTAACGACAGTAGGTACTGGAACAATTACTCCAGACAAGTTAGCTAGTTCAGTTAAGTCTGCTGTTATTTGGCAATCATCAGTTAAAACATCTAGTTTTACAGCATCTTCTAATGAAGGTTATTGGGTTGATACATCATCAAACACAGTAACTATAACATTCCCTTCAAGTCCAAGTGTAGGAGACACTATTGAATTAGTGGACTATGCAAGAAATTGGGGAACAAATAAAATTATAATAGATAGTAACGGATTAAACTATCAAGGACAGGCAGATACATACGCTGTTGAATATAGCACTAATGGTCAAGCATTAAGAGTAGTTTACTCTGGTGCAACCAAAGGCTGGATTCCTACTTCAGATGATGATGTAGCAAATGTTCCCATACCTCCAGATTTTAATGTTGATTTCTTAGTCGTTGCTGGTGGTGGTGCTGGTGGTCATCAACATGGTGGCGGTGGCGGTGCTGGTGGTTATAGAACCTCAACTCAAAGTACAGGTAGTGGAGTAGCAATCACAGTAACAGTGGGTGCTGGAGGTGGTGCAGTAGCTTACGGAAATCAAGGTAATGATGGTTCAAACAGTAGTTTTTCTGGATCAGGATTTACAACCATAACTTCTACAGGTGGAGGTGGTGGTAGCTACTATGATGGTGGAAATGGTAGAACTGGTGGCTCTGGTGGCGGAGGCGGTTCGGATTCAATTAGTAATGCTGGTTTAGGAACATCAGGTCAAGGTAATAATGGAGGAAACGGAAGTGGGCATTCTGCTTCACAATATGGTGCTGGTGGCGGAGGAGGAGCTGGTGCTGTTGGTGCTAATGGTACTAGTGCTGGTGGCGGTAATGGTGGTGCTGGTTCAGCAAGTTCAATTACAGGTTCATCTACAACTTACGCTGGTGGAGGCGGTGGTTCTGCATTTACAGGTAATGCTGGATCTGGTGGTTCAGGTGGAGGCGGTGCTGGTGGCACTAATTCTGTCAACTCAGGAAATGGAACTGCTAATTTAGGAGGCGGTGGTGGAGGTACTGGCTCTGGTGGTGGTGCTGGTGGTTCAGGTGCAGTTATATTAAGTGTACCTACATCAAGATATTCAGGCACAACAACAGGCTCACCGACAGTTACGACATCTGGCTCAAATACAATAATTAAATTTACAGGATCAGGGAGTTATACAACATAATGGCACATTTTGCAAAATTAGGAATAGGAAACATAGTTGAAAAAGTTGAAGTCGTATCAAATGATGTTGCTACAGACGAGCAAACTGGAGTAGATTTTTTAAATAATTTATATAAAACTGAAGATGTTTGGAAACAAACTTCTTATAATGGTAATATAAGAAAGAACTTTGCTGGCATTGGTTTTACATATGATCAAGCAAGAGATGCTTTTATCCCACCCAAACCTTTTAACAGTTGGACATTAGATGAAGATACTTGTCTTTGGGAAGCACCAGTTGCTTATCCAGATGACGGACAAGAATATACATGGAATGAAACAGACCAACAATGGGAGGTACTAGCATAATGGCACTTATTAAATTAAACAATCAATCAATCTCTGCTGTTAGTGCTTTGCCTAGTGGTATTGATACAGGTAAGGTTTTACAAGTTGTAACTGCTAATTATACTGGTCAAACTTCTATAACTGGAAATAGTTTGCAAGATGTAGGATTATCAGCATCAATTACACCTAGTGCAACATCTAGTAAAGTTTTAGTGTTTGCTAATTTGAACTCTGGTGCTCAATCAGGACAAAGACATGGTTTTAATTTAGTAAGAGGTTCTTCAACTGTTCTTTTACAAAACACTGGAACAATAGGAAGTAGAAACGCTAATACAACAGCTTCTAACTCAAATAGTGATGCTGATATTCGTTCCGTAGTCTTTACATTTTTAGACTCCCCATCAACCACATCTACAACTACATATAAGGTTCAAGGACAAGTTGAAGGTTCATCAATAGTTTACATAAATAGAACAAGTAATAATGGTGACCAAAACTCATATTATTTAGGAACATCACAAATTACTCTAATGGAAATAGAGGCATAATGAGAATTAAAGGAGAAAAACAATGACAGATATAATAAGTGCAATCAAAGCTCTTGATGCAAACGCTCAAGTAGTAGTCAATGGTGAACCTAGCAATCAAGCTGAGTACGAAAGCCAAGTAAAATATATTTCTGGTGCTGATGAAAATGGTACTGCCATTTACAAAGACACACAGGATTTTACATGGAGTCAAGTATCAGCAAAGAAAGCTGAGTTACAAACTGCTTACGACAATAACGAGTATCAGAGAAAAAGAGCAAGTGAATATCCATCAATAGCAGATCAGCTAGATGACATATATCACAATGGCGTTGATGGTTGGAAAGCCACAATAAAATCTACAAAAGATAAATTCCCTAAAAACTAAATCATGTGTGAGTGTTGCGAAGATTACGATTGTATCTGTAAATGAAACTTTTAGTAGCAATACTTTTATTATTTGGAACAGTTGCGACTATTACAGATGTAAAAGCGAATACTAATACAACTGTTAGTTCTACAGTAACAGGAACAACCACTGTAGATAAAGCACCTAGTACAGCTAACGCACCGAATGTCATGATATCTAATCAAGATGTATGTACCTCTGGAGGCTCTATTGCTCTACAAACACAAATATTTGGTTTTGCAAAAGGCTCTACTATTACAGATATCACCTGTGAGCGATTAAAATTATCTCGTGCCTTATATGGTATGGGAATGAAAGTTGCTGGTGTGTCAGTTCTTTGTCAAGATCCTCGTGTCTTTTCTGCTATGGAAATGGCTGGTACTCCCTGTCCGTTCTTTGGAACAATAGGTGAAGTAGCACAAGCTGGTTGGGATAGTCACCCTACAGATCGACCTGATTATGTAAAGGAGTCAAATGCTAAAAACTATATTCTTGGTAGCGTTGTTTTGGCTATTACCACAGGCATATTCTTATTCTGAAGAAACTTCTAACTTAGTAACCCCAGCAGACGAATGGACACAAAGTGGGAAAGTTAGTACCACACAATGTTCTTATTCAGGAACATTAGAAGATGGTGAAGTCTGCACAGGATCGGCTAATACTCGTGGTGTTGCTGATGGTGGAGGCACAATAACTAGTGATGTTTATAGTCTCATTACTGATGGTGGTCTAACGATTGAAGAAATACAACAAGGTTTTGATATAAACTATGGCGTAACTGTCGAGTCACATCAAAGCAATATTACTGTACCTACTTGTTCAGCGACTAATGGTGATTGTAAAGATATTTTTAAAATTACAGTTACTCTTAGAGACCAAGATAACACTGTCTTTCAAACACTAGAAAAAGAAATAGAATTAGATTTTAGTGGCACACAAGATTATCTCTACACAGATATCATTCAGCCTAATAACTATACTGACATTACTACACAGATGTCTTTATGGGGTACAGACGCTGGATATACAACAGGTTATTTCGGAGCAATCTTTAGTGATCCTGTTTTAACTGCTACTTATACTGTGGTCGAGCAAGTAGAAGATATTATTAACGATATAGTTAATGATGTTATTGACGATATTATTAATGACTCTACAGACTTTGAGATTATTGAAATAGACTTTGGCGATAACTTAGATCCTATAGAGATAAATATCGAAGAAATATCTATTGAACTGCCTGAGATTGAAATGGCAGAATTAGAATTACCTGACTTTGAGGTAGAGGTAGAACCTGAAGTTGAGATTGAAATTGCTGAAGCTATGGAAGAAGTAGCTGAAATGGATACCGAGATTGAGCCTGAAGTAGAAAACGAACCTGAAGTAGAAGAAACAGAAGAAGTAAAAGAAACGCAAGAACCTGAAGAAAGAGAAGTTAAGGTTGTTCAACAGAAAGAAACTAAAGAACAAATTGCAAAAAAGATTTTAGCTAAAGTTGCAGACAGTGGCGATCAAGTTGCTCTTGATACAGTTAAATTAGCTGTCATGGCACAACTAGCAGATACAAAAGGATTTAACGAATATCAACAAACCACTTTAACAGACATGGATATCTCTAATTATAACATGATGCAGATAGATGATTTGTATGGTGGTCTGTTTGAGTCAGCACAAAATAACATGATGGAGAATATGATTAATGACCAGTATTGAGTATCAAGGCATAAAGTTTACTGGTGGTAAGTTTTTTCTAATCTTATCCTTGATGGGTGCAATCATTGGTGGTGGTTGGACTGTATATAAATTCTACGATGATTACTTGGATATGAAAGCCAAGATAGAAGAATACACAGCACCTGATCTATCACACTATGATGAAAAATTAGCAGTCTTAAAATCAGAGCTAGATATGATTCTTGATGAGATTACCCTCGTTGCAGATGTAGCAAAAGATTTAAAGACAGATATGAAAGCAGATTTGCGTCAAATGAATGGTGACATCAGACACATTACAGAAATAGTCAATGATGTAGAAGATAGACAAAAAGAAGATACAAGAGAAATATTTGATGAGATTAAAATCATCGAAGATAACCTTAACTTAAATATTAATAAGGCATTGAACAATCCACTAAACAATATGTCAGCAAAGGTAAAATAATGACAACAGCAGTAGTAAGAAAACAAGGTAATAGACCTAGTAAATACAAACAGTCTATTCTATCTGATTTATTTGAAATGTTGGCGAGAGGTCAAACCATTCGTGAATGTTGCAAAGAACTAGATGTATCTTGGACAACACTGAGACAATGGATCAACAAAGACGAAAAGCTTAACAAACAATACCTACAAGCAAAACACGATAGTGTCCTCTACACAATAGAAGATTTAGATATCTTATTAGAACAAGCAAAAAAAGATCCTAAGTTAAATATGACTAAGGTTAAACTATTAGAAATTATACAAAAGAATGTTCACTTTAAGGCTGGTAAACTAGCACCTAAAATCTATGGAACAGAAAAACAAACGATGTCTATCCAAGATCAAAAAGGAAATGAGTTTAAGGTAGAGTGGTCTAAATGAACTTTGATATGAAAACAGTATTGCCTTACATCGTTATTGTAGCAAGTTTAGCGATGACTTGGGGTATGTGGAGTGAAAGATTAGAAGCTGTTGAAACAAAAGCAGATTCTATATCAGCCATGCAACAAGACATAGCTGTTATCAAAGAAAAAATAATATGGATAGAGAACTATCTCATAGGTGATTAATGAAGTTTTTTTTAATCATGTGGTTATGTATTCAGTCACCCACTGTACCACTTGATAAAACTTGTATTACACAAGTAAACCAACAAGCGATGTATAACACTTTACAAGAATGTAAGGTTGATGCTGTTGTAGTTGCAAGTAAAATAATGGTTGTTCCTGATGTTTATGTAACGACCTTTTGCACAACAAAAAAGGTGACAACAACATAAGGGGGAAGATGTCTAAGATTTTAATAATCTCAGACCTTCACGAACCATACAGTCATACTGATAGTTTTGCTTTTATAGAAGCTATTAATAAACAATATAAACCTGACAGGGTTGTTTGTATAGGCGATGAGCTTGACTATCATGCTTTATCGTTTCATGACTCAGATCCTGACCTACCTAATGCCTCTAAAGAACTAGAGCTAGGGATATACAAGATCAAAATGATTGAGAAGTTATTTCCTAAAATGGATTTACTTCACAGTAATCATGGTAGTATGGTCTATCGAAAACGGAAACATCATGGTTTCCCTTCTCTTGCAGTGAAGGACTACGCAGATATACTAGGTGTCGATAAACAGAAATGGCGTTGGCACGATAGATTAATCATTAAAGATAAATATGGTGAATATTACTTTTGCCATAACATGAATAAAGATCCTGTAAAATCTTCCATGTCTATTGGCATGAATTTTATACAAGGTCATTATCATACCGATTTTAGGATTGGGTATTGGTCAAGTCCTGAGAACCTTCGATGGGGTATGAATGTAGGCTGTCTTATAGATAAAGACTCACTTGCATTTGCCTACTCAAAGGTTAATATTAGGAGACCTGTACTAGGTTGTGGAATGATTGTAAATGGTGTGCCACATTTGATACCTATGATCCTTAAACGAGGAAACAGATGGGTACGACAATTATGAAGGATAAAATAAATCCACCATATTATATTGGTACGAAGATACAGGTATCTGATTTTATAGCAGAATTTAAACTAGATTATTTTCAAGGCAACATCATTAAGTATGTCGTTAGGCATAAACAAAAGAATGGCATTGAAGATTTAGAAAAAGCTAAATGGTATTTGGAGAAACTAATAGAATGTACGAAGAAATAAAACAAGAGATTATCAAACACGAAGGTAAGATTAATAAAGTTTATAAAGATCACTTGGGCAACGCTACATTTGGTGTTGGACACTTGGTACTACCCTCAGACGATTTACAGGAAGGAATAGAATATGATGATACAAAGATTATGGAGTTCTACGAAAGAGACTTCGATCAAGCTGTTAAAGATGCAAGGTCTTTCACGAAAGAAGAAAATATTGATCCTGTCGCTTTTGGCTGTGTTATTAATATGGCTTTTCAACTAGGACTGCCACGATTATTAAAGTTTAAAAACTTTCAATACCACTTAAATAAGTGTGATTATCAATCTGCCAGTGAAGAAATGTTAGATAGCAGATGGGCAAAACAAACCCCAAATAGAGCTAACGAACTGGCAGATACAATGAGGAATATATAATGTTTCAAATGTTATTAAAACCCTTGCTGGGAGTAGCTGGTGAAGTTGTTAAAGGTGTTGTAGATACTAAGAAGGCAAAAGCTGAACAGAAAGTCACTGAGATTAAAGCAAAGACAGAGCTACTAAATAAACAGATTAAAGGTGAGATAGAGTACGACTTAGAAGCTATAAAAGGCTCTAAGGACTCTTGGAAAGACGAAGCGTGGACTATCTTGTTTATTATTATAATAGGTATGTGTTTTATCCCACCATTACAACCTTATACAGAAAGAGGCTTTGATGCCCTCTCACGAACTCCACAGTGGTTTCAATTTGCCATGTATGGAGCAATAGCAAGTTCATTTGGTTTAAGAGGAATGGGTAAAGTGTTAGGTAAAAAATGAGTACACAAAAAGAAATAGAAGCACTACTACGCAAAGCTAAGAAAGAAAACAGAGAGCTTAGAAAAGATATCGAAGAAAAAGATTTACACATTAAATTTCTTAATGATCGATTAGATAATTGGGCTGATAAAAACGCACTGTTGAGAGAAGAAAAACTAAAGATTACTGTTGATGATGTCATAGCATTTCAAAAAGCAAAAGCTGAGTATGCTTCTTCACAAAATCAATCCCTTACTGAACAATTAGAAAAACAAGAAAAGGTAGAACTAGATGGCAACTTATCAGGGTAGAACAGTTAAACTTAACAAACCCATGAAGGGCGATGTCAAAAAATTCAAGGTGTTTGTAAAAGATGGAGACAAAGTAAAAAAGATAAACTTTGGTGATCCTAACATGAGCATTAAGAAAAACTCACCAGCACGAAAGAAATCTTATTGTGCGAGATCAGGTGGGATTAAAGGTAAAAACAATAAACTATCTGCAAACTATTGGTCTCGTAGGGCGTGGAACTGTTAAAGGAGTAATAAATTATGCCTATGTATAAAGGAAAGTCATATTCTTACACATCTAAAGGTTTAAAAAAATTAAATGAAGATAAAAAGAAAGACAAAAAGAAAACAAAGAAAAAGGCTAAGAAATAATGTCTCTATATGAAAATATTAATAAACGAAAAAAAGCTGGAACAAGCAGATCAAAAAAGAAAAGCACTATTAGTGATAAAGCTTATGCTAATATGAAGGCTGGTTTCCCTAAGAAGAAAAAGAAAAAGAAAAAGAAATAAATGAAACCTCTACTATTAGTCAAATGGATTGATAGTGGTCTTTGTGATCCGTCATGGGTAGAAGCAAAATCCTATGAGGAAAAGAGTATGCCCATCTGCATGACTGTGGGTTGGCTACATAAAAAAACAAAAGACAAAACAATATTGTTTTCTAGCTATTCCTTAGACAATAATGAGTACAAAGAAGGCAACGAAGGTACGATACAAATAATCTATAACAAGTGTATTATTGAAACTAAAGAGTGTTGAGATTGTGTTGACATTTTATTTCATTCCCTGTCATTTTCCCAACACCCTTTTCCCTAAAAATCCATGTTTTTCATGAATCATACATAGCTATAAAGTAGTGTCGAGGCAGTGTCAATCTATATCTACTGCCAATAATTATCTAAGTGTTGAAAAAGTGGTGGGTGTAATAGGACTCGAACCTATGACCTTTTGCGTGTCGAGCAAACATTCTACCACTGAACTATACACCCTATGGTAATTGATTAATCTTTTCTTTAACTCTATCATTATTAGACTGAGCATAATTCATTACTGATCTATAGTCCTTCCAGCCACCAATATCCATTAAATCTTGTGGTGTAGCATTACTATATACTGAAAGATTTGTCGCCCATGTATGCCTACAAGCATGACGTTTCTTACTCTTATCAACTCCAGCTTGTTCAAGCATATAATCCCAACGAGGTATCAGACCTAAATCTGTATTCTTTCTCTCCTTAACACTTCTCCATTCAAACAAATAATCTTCCCTATTATTGATTTTCATTAGCCAATCATAAAGTGTGCTATGAATAGGAGCTACCCTCTCTTTTTTTTGTTTATTCTGCCATAATCTTATTGTCCGTTTAGCCATGTCTATATCAGACCATTTCACATTCAACGCTTCTTGTATTCTTGCACCTGTATAGATCAGAAATACAAACAATAGTTTGATCTGAAAGTCTGCATTGGTTTCTAAACACCTTTTAATTTCTTCCATTGTAAAAATATGTTTTGGTCTATCAGATTGATTTAAGACAGGAAACTTACTCATACGCAAATATGCACACCATTTGTTTTCATTGGCATAGTGCATTACTCTCCCTACAGGAACGATATAGCCTGTATTTACAGTATGATACTTAGACGACATTTCTATTTTCATATCACCCATTTGAAGATCACTAAATCTAATACCTTTATATTGTCTAATGACAGGATATCTCTCATAAGCTAGTTGTGTGATCGTATTAACATTTATATCTTTCAATAAATAATCACCTAACAGCTTTGCATTTTTTTCAAAATGTTTTTGTCTATCAACACTAGGCATATTAATAGGATCATTAAGCAACTGCTCTGTTGCATAACCAAATGTTTTAAATTCTAAATTCTCTAGTGATGAAGTAAGATCAGATATTCTTTTTGTAAGAACTCTTTGTGCATCTTTTAACTTAACACACCCTGTACTTTCTGCATTTATCACTACTGACTCTCTGCCAAAACGCAGTGTGCCTTTTATGTAATAGTAGGGTGATCTTCCGTCTTTACGCTTTTCAATTTTGAGCATAGTCCTAATACCTCCTTTAAATCGTTTTCAAAGCAATACCATTTATTGCCCATGAAATTATTTAACTTAGGATTTTTAGGGTTGCTCTGTCTTACTTCTTTTATATGGTTTTGTATAGTTCTTTCGTGACAATCAAAGATTTTTGCTATGTCTTTATAAGTGTATATTTTATCTGTCATTGTACTTCCATTTCTTTTATTGGTATAACTCTCAAAGGTGTTTTATTTTTTCCCACATACATAACCTCACAATTAAAAGCCTTTTCTCTCGATACTTTGTAAGTGTTTGGATATGTCAATTCACCACTTTTATTTTTATGAACTATCTTTACTAATGTTCCCTCTTTCCCAATCTTTCTCTCTGCTATCCCTACACTTCCTCCATTCTTCCACATAGGTTCTCTTATCTCTACAGTATTCATACATTTATTCCTTTCTCTTTATGTTAAAATAGTACCCAACTTCATTTCTGTTCTTTTCAAAGCATTGTTATCTAAGATCATTTGTATCTTGGTTTCTATTCTCTCTAACTCTACATACGCCTTGTCTAACTTTTCTCGTTCCTTCTCTAGTTCTAAGTTTAAAGCAATAACCTCTGTAGAAAGTCTTGACTTAGCTTTTCTATCTTCGATACTAACTTTCTTGTTAGAGTCTAAATCTATTTGTAAAAAAGCCTTATCTATTTCGTAATTACGAAGCCTCTCTGTACGATCATAACTTCTTTTACTTTCACGATATTGTTCTACTGCTTTTGCTTTTGCATCAGCAATAACTTCAGGGCTATATCCTTCCATCTGTCTCTATCTTTTCTATTATTTTTAGTAATAATATTTTGTAAACATACGCATTGAACTTAGGATTACTCTCTGCCTTCGTATGACAGTCTCGACAGAGTGATGCGAGATTTTCTGGGTAGTCTAAGTTTTTACTCCCACCACTTCCACGATTTTTAATATGGTGAGTGTCCACCGCATAGTTCCCACATACAATACAAGATATATCTTCAGGTATTGCATAACCCCAATAGTCACACAAAACTTTTGTGTGTTTTTTCATTTTATCTGTCCTCTCATATTGATGTTCGATAACCCAATCAGTAAATGCTAAACTCATTTTTTACTCAACTGATCCCCTATTGCATAAACCATGACTGCAATAAGTATTATTCCTAATAATTGTAATGATGATAATATAATTAATGCCATTTTCTTTTCTGTTTCACTTGGTTGATATGATTTATAAAATCTTCTTGTGCATCTTCAAAAGTACGACCATGTTTACTATCAGCTTCTATGCTGTAATAAGCTTTTGCTTCTACAAGATGATTGACTTTAGTTTCAAAAATATACCAACCACATTTCAATTCTTTCATCTCAATGTCATTGACTACTCTTGATCTCTTTACAGGATTAAAATTATGTCGAGGCATTAAAATGGGATATCTTCAGGGTTAGTAGGCATAGGCACAGCTTCCATAGCTTGTTTAAAATCATTATTTTGCTGTTGTGGTTGATAGCCTTGTTGTTGAGATTGATAACCTTGTTGCTGTTGTTGTGGTCTTTCAGGTAATACTTCTTTTACAAATAGTTTCTCATTACCAAATGCAAAAGTGTAGTATCTAGCATCATTATTATACTTATCTTTATTCTCCCAACCCTTTGCTATGACAACTCTTTTCTTTCTTTGTTGTCCGTCTTTTCCTGTATATTCCTCTAGTCTAAATAGTTCGTGTGTCGGTCTCATACATATCCTTCCTTCTTTGCTTGATCGCAAAATTGTTTAACACTGCAATAATCTTTGCAACGCCTTGCTATTGATGGGCGTTCCTCTATAGAAACTCCCTTTGTAGTAAGTGATAA
>Ga0181421_1000364_pt1 | contig 13154 bp, 5 predicted proteins | sample 44SPOviralmetaG_FD_130146 | JGI IMG/M metagenome (GOLD analysis project Ga0181421, IMG submission 130146) | Marine viral communities from the oligotrophic San Pedro Time Series (SPOT) site, San Pedro Channel, CA, USA - 44 SPOT_SRF_2013-06-19 | ecosystem: Environmental > Aquatic > Marine > Strait...
AAAGTACCTGCGTCTTTAAATTCTATATTACCACCAGCAGCGTCTATAACAATGTCAGCAGAAGAATCTAAAGTAATATCTGTGCCATCATTTGTAATTGTATCAAGAGCAATACTACCAACATTTGTAATATCAAAATCACCAAAACTTGTAGTGCCACCAACAGTTAAATTACCTGTAACTGTTAGATTATCAGCGACTGTTGTTTCACTTGTAGTATGTCCTATTGTTAATGCAATACCTGATGTTTCAGTTGCAATTTTTAAAGCACCTGTTTTGTTTGCAATATATGAATTAGTACCATCATGATAGATTTCTAAATCATCACCAGTACCAAATAATCCTTTTGCACTATCAGCGAAAGATTGACTACTTCCTGTGAGTACACTAAATTTATTTGCTGTGAATTGAAAGTCATCTGCACCAGCAATTTGAATATCTATCTGGTCGTCTGTATCAGCAGCGATTGTAGTATCGGCGTCAGCGTCTAAAACTAATGCAACACCATTTAAATCTACTAAGTTTTGAACAATTGACTGTCCAAGATAATGTATGTAAGCAGTATCCGTAGCAGCAGGAGCTGCTGTGAATGTAATTTGTGTGCCACCAGCCGCAAGATTATATGCAACTTTTGGTTCTTGTAATACACCACCAACAGATACTATAATTGATGTTTCATCAGCAACAGAAAAATCTAATGTAAAAGTTACTGTGCTTCCATCAGTAGAAAGTGTTTGTTTTGCGTGAAATCCGTTTACTGGTTCTCTTCCTATATATGCCATGTTTTATCTCATTATCCTTTTATTATATTTATGCGTCTTCCAACGTCTTAATTCTTGCCTCTAATTCTTGAACAGTCTTAACTAACAACGGAACTAGTTTAGAATGGTCTAACTGTTGATAGTCAGGTTCATCTTTAGTTGCCGTATAAGTTGTATCACTTGCATATTTTCCTGATGCTTTTCCAGCAGTCCAATCTGCTTCTTCTACGCCTTCTTGAAGAAGGTCGCCGTTAGCAGCATAAATTAATTTTGTTCTAGTTACTGTGGCGTCTTTTTCGCCTTTTACAGCAATAGGTACTACACTTGAAACTTCGTGTGCAATAAATCCATCTAATAAAGTATTAGTATCATCTTCTATAAAATTAAATCTAGCAGGTTTAAGTTGTTTTAATCTTGTTGTTGCATCCCAATCATAATCTACATTTTCTTTAAGTCTGTAATCGGAAGTAGTGTTAAATGTAGCAGTAGCACCTGCAACTGAAATACTACCTCGAGCACCACCCGCCTGTCTTAAATCTATAACAGTACCTTCGTTTGTAACTCTGTTTACAGCAAGGCATGGTGTTCCAGAAGCAGATAGTTGCATTGTTCCAGCACTACTTATTCTTCCGTGTTGAGCAGTACTTGATTCTGCAGGCGAAGCATTACTACCGTCACCAAATAAAATATTATTATTACCAGCGTCAAGAAAGAACATATGAGCATCATTATTGGATTCTATTCGGAAATCTATGTCTGCTGAGCCATCATTAAAGCAAGTTACAGCTGAACCAACAGTCATTCTCTCTACTTCACTTCCACCCTTTCTGGTGAATAAAGTAAATTGTCCATCTTCAGAACCATGAGAAACATTATCAGCAAATGTTTTTATAACAGCAAAATTTTGTTCAGCACCAGCATCACTTTCTCCAGAAAAATCTATTCTACCTATTAAGTCTGAGTTTGCTGGAGAACCAGAGTTTCTATGTAAACATAAAACTGGTCCACTATTAGCATCAGCGTCAGTACTTTCTAAAGTTAATGTATCAGTATTATCACCAGTAGTGAAAAAACCATTACCACCTACATTTAACATATGGTCAGTATCAGCTGCTTGTCCTATATTAACATGATTCTGACCAGCGTCAACAAATATCATATGACTATTACCACTGGATTCTACTCGGAAGTCTTTATCAGCACCTGCTTCGTTAAATACAAAAGTACCGCCATCAAAAGTAACATCACCACCAACTGCTAGTGTGGTTGCAATATCAACAGCACCATCAATGTCAACTGCGTCTAAGTTTGCTGTACCATCAACATCTATATCACCTGATACATCTAGTGTTGCAGCGTCTAGTTCACCAGAAATAGTTAAATTTCTCATACCTGTTGAATCTATATTAGCGTCTGTCGTAACTACTTTAGAGGCAATTGCTGTACCAGCAGTTAATCCGTCTAATAGTTCTAATTCTGCTTCTGCGAGAACGGCATTACCTGCGGTGAATGCTGTACCTGTAACAATACCAGTTGAAGTGATTGCACCAGAACCAATAGTACCAGCAAATGTTACATTTGCACCACTAAAAGTAGCAGCAGTTGTTGTGCCTGATTGAATAAATAAGTTTCCACTAGTATTTCTTAAAGCTCCGAATTGTGTGCCAGCATCTTTTAAAAGTATATCTGCACCGTCGGCATCGAGTATTATTTTACCAGCAACATCAATTGTTAAATCACCTGAAGATAAATCTATTTCTGTGCCGTCTATTGTAATATTGTCAACCACAACCCCAGCGTTTGATGTGGTAACACCTGTAACACCAAGAGTACCAGATACAGTAGAATTACCTACTATTTCGATTAGTGTAGCAGTTAATTCTATTTCATCTGTAGCAGCAATATCTAGTACGGTCGCACTTGCACCTTGAATAAATTGTGAAGCGTCATTAAACATTAATTTATTAGTTGAGTTTAATGTTAATCCAGCACCATCTGTATGAGTTAATATTGTATCTTGGTCAGCACCAAATTGAATTGTACTACTATCTGCCAAAAATAAATCTGACCATTCTAATGAAGCAGAACCTAATGCCTGTCCATCAGCACTTGTAGGTGTGTTTGCACTTACAGTTGAGAATGATAAAACACCTGAACCGTTTGTTGTTAGTGCCTGACCACTTGAACCGTCTGCATTTGGGAAAACTAATGTGTATGCTGTTGATACATTTCCAACAGATAAACCAACATAGTTTGAACCATTGTCTGTATCTTCAAAAATTCTGATTACGCCAGGACCTGTAGCACCGTTTTCGATACCTACAAAACCACCATCGTTAATATCTAATAATGTTCTTCCATCAAATTGTTGAAACTTAATATCTTTTGCGTCAACCATTGCTTTAATAACTGTATCACCAGATGAAGTACCAATTGAAATGTGGTCAGTATTAGCAATTTTAAAATCTATTCTATCATCTGTATCAGCAGTAATAGACGTATCAGCGTCAGCGTCTAATACTAACTCAACACCATTTAAATCTACAGCAGCTGCAAAATCTTTTAATTTAGAAGCTGATATTGCCGAATCTGCGATTGAGTTTTCTACTATTTTTGATAATGCCATATTTTTTTATCCTTATTACTACTATTTATACAATTATCCCAAGGCAGCTGCAATTGCTACTGAAAAACTAAGTGTTGCCTGACTTGCAGAAGTTATCAATGTTCCTGTCTCATTTGGTAGTGTTAATGTTCTATCTGCTGTTGGGTCTACTACTGTAAGTGTAGTTTCGTGTGCGTCAGCAGTTGCCCCCTCAAATACAATACTTGAGTCTGTTAATGTCAATGTTGTTGCAGTTAAATTTGTAATTGTTGGTGTATTAATTGTAGGACTTGTTAAAGTCTTATTTGTTAATGTTTGAGTACCTGTTAAAGTTGCAACAGTACTATCAACTGCTACTGTAATTGTATTACTTGCACCCGTTGTATCAATACCAGTTCCACCAGCAATGGTTAATGTTTCACTATCTAAATCAATTGCAATTGTTCCACTATCACTTGTAACATCTAAATCTTGGGCAGTTATAGTTGCGTCAACATATGCTTTAATTGATTGTTGCGAAGCCAACTTAGTTGCACTATCAGAAGCCATATTATCTTCATCAAGAAATGCTGTGCCTGAAATAGCAGTATTGAAAACACCACTTGTAATAACTGGTGCAGTTAAAGTTTTATTTGTTAATGTTTCAGTACCATCAATTGTCGAAACAGTACCAGATAAATTTGGTAGTGTAATTGTTCTATCAGCAGTTGGGTCTGTTACTTGTAAAGTTGTTTCATGGGCGTCATCTGTAGCACCTTCAAATACAATTTTTGTTTCGAATATAGAAGTACCTGCCTTTAAAGCAGCGATTTCTGTATTCATCGCCACAACAGCTTCTACAATATCAGTTGATGAAGCAATTGTACCAGTTGCGTTCAGTAAACTCGCAATATCACCTACATCACCCGCTGTTGAATTGTAGGTCGTTCTAAAAGTTTCTAGTGTATCTGATACTGCTACGGATCTATCTGCCATATTAATATTTATCCTATCCTAATGCAAGAACTTTTGCAAAGTGTGAGCCTTTCGTTGCGAATTGGGCGTTTGTTATTGCTGTCATGTCAGCGTTTGGTATTGTAATTACATTATCTTGTGTTGGGTCTTGAGCATTTAAAGTTACTTCATGAGCGTCAGCAGTTGCCCCCTCAATTATAATACCATTTGCACCAATACCCAATCCACTAATTGTTGATGTTCCTAGTGTGAGCGAATCAATTGTTGGACTTGTAAAAGTTTTATTTGTTAGTGTTTGTGTTTCTGTAAGTTGCACTACATCTGAAATTGCAAAGGTAACTGTATTACTTGAAGCACTAGTACCAATATTTGAACCACCAGAAAAGGTTAATGTTTCACTATCTAAATCTATACTTTGTCCTGTACCACTATCTGGTGCAATATCTAAATCTTGAGCAGTTGTTTGATTATCAATATATGCTTTAATACTTTGTTGAGTTGCCAAAACAGTTGCACTATTAGACGACATATCATCCTCATCTTTTACAGCAGTTCCTGAAACAGCAGTATTTAAAACTGGACTATTTAATGTAGGTGTTGTAAAAGTATGATTTGTAACAGTTTGAGCACCGTCAATTAACATAACTGTACCATCATGGTTAGGTAAAGTAAATGTTCTATCAGCAGTTGGGTCGGTTACAGCAAGAGTTGTTTCAAAACTATCCTCTGTAACACCTTCAAATGTAATAGAACCACCGCCAAAAACATGATTGTCAGTTGATATAGTTGTTAAATCAGGATTCAATAATACAACAGCCTCAACAACATCGGTTGCACTAGCAATAATACCACTTGCACCTGTAATGCCTGTAATGTCTCCTATATCTTCAGCAGTACCATTAAATTCAAATCTTAATTTATTTAATGTATCACCTGCTGCTATAATTCTATCTGCCATCTTTAAGTCCTATAATTAAATTTTTTATTTCTCTCATTTCGTTTTTTAGTTCGTTGACATCTCGAATAACATCTCTAAATTCATCATCTTTATTTTGTTGTTTTCTTTTTCTAGTCATGTATCTAGCATAAGCTACTGAGTCTGTATTAATAATTGCTTGAGATTTTAAATCTCTAACTAAATGTGGGTGTCCTTGTACTTTTACAGTATCACTCATATGATTAAACTGCCAGAGCAATTCCTCTTAAATCTTTAATTCTTGGAGGATAAGAACTAACTGTTCCTTTTAAAACAAGTTTAAGTTGAAATGATGTAAATGCTTGTAAACTAGTAACACTATATTGGTGTTCTTTAAATGTACCATCGTCTGTTGGCGTAACTGCCTTATCAGGAGAACCATCAGTATTAAATGGTGTCCATACTAAACCTTTTAAATCTCTGGCGTCATCAGCATTTGATACACGGAAGTATGCTTCTACCTCAGAGGTTGAAGGCACATCAGCAGATATACGAACATCAATAGAAGTAGCTTCATCTGCTAATGAAATTGCTCTTGTAATATATTTTGCAGACGAACTACCTCCACTTTTTGCCGTATCAGCAACAAAGTCTGGTGTAGTTCCTGATACAGGATTATATAAGTGATTTCTTATTAAGTGAGAACTTAATCTAGTTGTATCAATAACTGGTGAAATATTATCATCACCTGTTTGTGTTTTAATTTTTAAAGCCAACGATAAAGATTTACTACCTGACATTTCATTTGTTTCATTTATAGCAGAGGCAACAATTCTTGGTGCCGTCATGTAATAATCTTCGTTTAAGTCTATCGCAACTTGTTTTGAAGCAGTTACTAAAGAAAATTCTGTCTCACTACCCTCTAGTGTTTTACCAGTAGTTGTTCTTAATGTAGCAGAAAGTTCTGTGCCTGGTGGTTGAATAACTCCAGCAATTGGTTTAATAACATCATACATTATATTTCTTGTAACAGTTACGCCAGTTCCGCCAACATCTCCTGTAGCATCAGCAGCGTCAGAATTTGCGGCCGTTACTTGATAACTATGCATTTTAATATTTTTAATTGTTGCATATGTGCCATTAATATTTGTAGAAGCAACACCATTATATGTTCCAGAAGCAACACCAGCAATTGTTACATTATTATCAGTACTATGCATACCATGATTTCTATGATTAATTGTTATATCAGCAGAACCACTTGTTGTTGTAATAGGATTTAAACCTAATTCTAAATCTGGAATTACATCATTAACAAGAGTTACAGTACCTTCAGTATTCTCTGTAAACTTACAACGATTAATTTTAAATTTAACATCTTCATTTTGTTCAGATGTCCATGTTGAAGCATTTTGAGATTTAAACATACTTCCAAGATATGGTTGATTAGAGATTAATCTTGAACCATCTAGAGTTGTTTGTCCTAATCTTGAAGTGTACATTGTATAATCAACATTATTTGTAATTACACAAAATGCATATTCTATTCCATTCTGTAAGAATACAGGACTAGGGAATGTAAATTTAGTTGCCTCTGAAGCGTCTGTCGATACAGTTATGTCTCCAGAGTCAATCGTTTGTTGACCAAAAGGAACAACTGTTGTAGTCGGATAACCATTTACCATTGTTCTAATTTGTAATGTAACTGGTAATGAACTTGATTTAGTTGCAAAGTAAACTTCAATACTTGAAATATAAAGACCGTTAGGTTTATCAATCATAAATGATTGACACACAGGATCAAACCAAGTACCACTTTCATCTCTAACAATTCTAGTACCAGTAGCACCAACAACTTGACTTGTATCAGTTGACGTTGTTCTTTGTACTACCGTTTCTCTAGTTGATAAAACTGTTCCTTGAACTGTCTGAACTAATCCTTTTGCCGTATAGTCTGTTTCAGCAGAGGTTGTTACAAGTCCTTCAGTTTTCACATTTGTTGAACTTGAAGTTAATCTAAACACTCTCTTACCAACTCTCCATCTTGGATTTGTTGATGTCTTTGGTGTTGGTAGAGCAAAAACACCTGTAGCAGTACCAGCAGAATTAGTTGTTAAAGCTGCACCAGCACTTGAACCAGTTGGTGTTACAAGTGTTGATATATCAACACCATCAAAGAAAGGATAAATTCTTGTACCAGGTTTCATTCCTTTTGCAGTAAATGAAATATCTTTTGCTCTTATAAATGTAGCAAAAGCAACTTGCACAACTCTATTACCTATACTTGTATTTCTCAATCCGCCAGGTACTAATGTTGTTCTTACACCTGTTCTTGTTCTATTATTAACCTCTTGAGTTGATATTGTTGTTCTATCTATACGCCTAATTAATCCATTTGCACCACCATTGACACCTTGCCATCTTCCTCTTCTTTCGGTACGCCTTTCAGTCTGTTCAGTACCAGCGATGTCAACACTTGACCAGTTGTTATTCCATTCATTCCATACTGTACCTAAATTTAATTCTTGCACACTCTCACCAGCGTCACCTGTTAGTGTGTCAAATACACCAGGAATATTAATTGTCATTTCAGGAAGCGTTTCAGTTTCAAACCAATCATCTTGGTCTGGAGTAAGCACAACATTTCCTACGAATGATATGGTGTCATATGGATTTAGATTAACAGTTGTACTTGCGTATTGTTGTTCTATTTCTGTTACTTCGGTATAAGGTAAAGTTATTAATTCACCAGTTTTTTGATAACCATTTGTTGTTCTAATAGCGTCTGTCATAGCAGTACTATTTGCCAATGAAGAATCTGACTCAATCAGATTAATATTATCCATATGGTGTGAGGGTCTTAATTCTCCTGCAGCCATATCCATAGATATAGAATAATCATTATCAGTTACATCACCAATACCATGTCCTGTAAAGTTATCTACAATGAAACCATTTTTAAATCTATCAAAACCATCAGCGTCTTGTATTTGTAAATTTTGAGCATTTGCTTCTAGTAAAGATAATTGGGTATAGTATTCTAAATTTTCAATTCTTTTATGTAGACCACCAATATCTCTCATTGTATATCTTCTATTATCAATTGCTTTTATCTCTATCGTTGAAATATCAAAAGTAAACGCAGGTAGGAAAACATCATATAAATGTACTGCGTCTTTTAATTGTTCACCAAATCCTGGTTCAATTGCCGAAGCGCCAGTTACTACTTTAAACTGTCCTTTTGATGATAGATAAACTCTTCCTCTTTTTGATAGATAATATTCTACATCAGCAGTTACATCTGAATTAACTTTAGCAAATTCTATTGCAGAAGCACCAGTGCCATCATATGACCTATCTACACTACCAGAATTAATTGTAGAAGCGTCATCTACTCTTGGTCTGAAATCTAAACAATCTCTTAATGCAAATATTTCGCCTGATACATCAGAGGTATAAGCAGGAATATTTTTATATGTGAAACCAGAATAACTATCTACACTAAAGAAATTTCCAGCACCATGTTCAAAGAAGTTAAAATTAATTAACAATCTTCCAGTTGGTGCAGGTTTGCCTGGTTTTAATACTAATCTTCCAATATCGTAAAAGTTATCTCTCATACCAGTATCTAAATCAAATCTATTTGTAATATCTGTATCGTCTGTATTAGCAGCGGTACTAAAGTCAGCAGCCATATAAACATTGTTTAGTTTATTAACATCTGCTTTTCCTAAACTTATAAAATCGTCTGTCGCAAGAGCTTCAGTATCTACTGTTATCGTTGAGCCTGCTGTTTCTGTTTTAGTTTTTGCACCAGCAACGGATGTAGAAATTGTTGCTGAAACTTTTATTTTATGTCCATTATATCCACTACCTAAATTGATTGCTAAAGTTTTACCTGTTGGTGATCCACCTAATGTAAAATCATTAGCAGTAGAAAGTGATATAACATCACCAGCAGCACCAGTTCCACCAGAACCAGTTGACATTATTGATACAGCATAATCATTTTCACTAAACGCAGAAAATACTTCGTTTGTACCAGCAGTTAATGATCCAGTACCTGAACTTGAAAGAGTTGTAACAAACTGCCTACGAATTTTGAAACTCGTATCACTTAATCCAGCATTATCCTCTGTGAGTAATGTTTTTACAACATCATAAGGTAATTTAAATATTGCAGTATTTTTACCAGCGTCTTGTAATTTTGCTCTTCTTCGAATAAAAGGAGCTGATGTCGTAACATCTGAACTGCCCACAGCAGCAGTTAATTCTAATGATGTGTTTGAATTAATACTTTCTACAAGTCTTGTAACTGTTGTGTTGGCATTATCTGAAAATGTGATACTGTCTCCAATTCTTAATTCAGATGTAAATTTTGTTCCACTTCCAATAACAGCAGTCGCACTATTAGCGACAGTAATATTTCCTGTTAGTGTTTTATTTTCAGCAAAATTTGAACCTAATGAAACATTGGCAGTATAAGTTGGACTACCTGCCATTGAAATACCTTTTGTTTGATTAAATTCTTTTTGTTGAAATCCTTTACATCCAAGAGAATTGAACTGAACTGTTCCTGTTCTTGAGTTTGTTGGTGCGGATACTGTTTCGCCAACAGAAAATTCTCCTTGAATGTTACTTAATACAATTGTTGTATGTTTTGCTGTACCACCAGAACCAGAGAAACTACTATATCCAGAACCATCAACAGCAGCTGGAGTAGTACTTGCGGCCGCCTGTGCAGTAAATAATTTAAATGTTGTTGCAGTTGGGTCTTTTACAGTATGAGTTGTATTGATGTCTGTTATTCCAGAAACACCAGCAATTACAATTTGTTGACCTTCAGTAAAGTTGTGTCCGCCTGAGCAAGTTACAACAACAGGATCGGCCGATGTTGCACCTGTAATAACTGCTGAACCTTCAGTTGTAACACCTTCGACAATACCAGTTGCACCTGAAGTTTCACCTGTTAGTTTATCTCCAGTTGTTAAAGCACCTGACATTTTTCCAGCTATATTTACATGACTAAACATTTCTATATCAAATAAGAAGTGTTTAAATACTACATCCGTAACACTACCACTTGATAAGTGAGTTGAAGTGCCTGAATCAGGACTCGCAGCACTACCAGACCTGTATTCAAATGCTCTAGTTTTTGCACGACCAATATCAAAGACATGAGCAAGAGCAGTACCAAAAACAGTACCTCTTGTGCCATGTGCTGTATCTACTAGTCTTAGTGTTTTAAAATTTTCTATTTCACCAGATACAAAGTTAATATCAGGTGTACCAAAAACATTTTCTACGTTTACAAATGAACCAACATCAAATCTTGTGATACTACCACTATCTGTCTCAAAGTCTCTTGCCTTATCTACATCAATGTAAGTTGTTCCTATTTTACCTATTTCATATCCTTTAACATAAGCTTTTCCTTGAGAAAGACCAAACGCTAATTTTGCCTCGTCAGCAGTATTACCATCATCGGAAGTAGTATCAGCTGCATAGATACCTCTGTTAGTTCCTGATAGTAGGTGTTCTCTAATATCTAATTCAAAATCATCTACGACATAATCACCTGATTCGTCATATGTTCTTCTCGCCAAAGTATCTTCAATTGAAGTACGAACATCATCAATAGGTCTATTTTGTAACTTACCACTTCTTAATCTAAATGTTTCTACAAAATTTGAATCTTCAGTTGATGTTGGTGATAATTTTGCTAGTGTTAATGTAATTTTAAATCTGTGAGCACCAGTTGCATTTATATTTGATGAACCAGTTGCGTTATCTAATAAACTTGAATCGTCTGTTGATGTAACAAAAGTTTCACTTACTGTTAAACCTACTCTATAATCTGGAGTGTTTGTATATTTGTCTAGTATTAAACTTTGTGATTCTACTTCAACAAAAAATCCATTAATGTAATATGTGCCAGCGTCTACGAAAGCAGCAGAGCCTGTATGTGTACTTGCAACAACAGCAGTTTCTCCTGTTGAAGCATCCGATGTTAATGTTTCTCCATCAGTAAATTTATCTGTGGCATTATCAGTACCAGAGTTTCTATACTTTACAAATAAAGTATCTGGATCAGTACCATCAGTTACTACTACACTTAAAACATCAGCAACTACACCAGATGTTCCGCCAGTAATGGCTGTACCTGCAAAGTTTGCTAATGTGCCTGTGAAAGAAGTTAATTTTATTGAAAAATGGTTTAAGTCGTAAGTTACCTCACCAGGTATAACCATAGACCCATGCTTGAACATGGAATCACTCATTTTTTCAATCTGGTTTTGTAATATTGCTTGTTGTGTTGTTAATTCTCTTGCCTGAACAGCGAATGCTGGTCGGTACATAACTCTATGAAATTTTTTACTTTCAGCAAAATCATCATAGTAAGGACTAACATTAAAATCAGTTTTTGATGGCATTATATTCCTTTACTTAAAATTCTATAATCAATTTAACATTTTCTGTTTGGTCAGAAGCTCTAGTAATAGGACTTCTTTCTTCCACATAAATTATGTCTCCCGAATCATATGCAAGTTCTGGATTTGAATATCCAGAAGCAAATATGACACCGTTTGTGGTCGTTGAGTTACTTGTATTCGGTGTTGCAGTTGCACTTGAACTTTGTCCTGTGATTGCGTTTGCACCACTTATTGCTGTTAAGTTACCATTAGTATCAGTACCTACATCTGGAAATCTAGTTTGGTAGTAATACAAAATTTTATTTGTTGAATCAAATTCAATAACTTTAGCAACAGCACCCGTAGTTGCCTGATTAATTTCCTCATCAGCAGTAAATGTTCCTGATACAGATGAGAATACGGTAGCATAAATTTGTCGTCTTGTTGTTGCAGTTGCGACCGTTGTTGTACCAAAGTTAAAAGGATCTCTAACAAGACCAATTCTTCTAAAGTCGTTAGCAACACCAATATCAGATGTACCTTCAACACCAACTAATGATTTATTTAACATCACATAGAAGCCGCCTAGTTCTACAACAGCGTCTTTACCATGACCACCTTTTGGTGGAATAATTACATTTAGATTTGAACCTGACCCAGAACCACCAGCACTTGTAGCAGTTATAATATCAGCGTCTCTAATATATGCAAAAGTATATCCTGTTCCTGCAGTTGTAACTGAAGCAGAGGCAATCGCACCAGAACTTATTGTTACTGAAGCAACACCACTTGAACCATCACCACGAATTGGTATTCCTGTAATTGTTGTACCTGAAGATGTATTGAAACTTGAACCTCCAGCAACAACTAAAATTGTGTCTAACGCACCATTAACGGCAGCAGCTGATACGGTAGAATCTGTTGATACATGAATAAAGTCTGTTGACATAAAGTTTAAAGTTTCAGATGATGTTAAAGAATACATATACTTCCATCTATATCCATCAGATGTTTCAAAAATTGAGTTTGATGTAGAAGTTGGTTCTACTGTTGAAGCAGTTGCACCATCATTTTCTATTACTTTGTAAACAGCAAAAGAACTGTTCATTACGACATAAGTTGAGTCGAATAAGTTTGTTGCACCACTATTTGCGGCGTTTGAGGAACTGATATTGTGTTCGTACATATCATAAGTTGTTCCTGTTGTCCAGTTTCTTCGTGGTATACAATGTGATACATCACTTGAAGTTATTAGTTTTGCACCTAACATATCATCATAGTTGTAAAATTCTGAAGCTACATCATCATTAGGTGTTGGTGGGGAAGCGTCTGTTCCCTCGTTAATTGAGTTGCCTTGAGCATCAGCGTCTGTTGCCCAAGAGTGTGCTCTTCCTATGAACAAATAATATGTCGTTGCAGCCGTTTCACTAAAAGATTCTACGAACTGTTCGGCATTATTTATTCTAAATTTGTTTGTTACTATTGCTGCCATTTTAGTTTCCCAT
>Ga0181421_1000368_pt1 | contig 13086 bp, 5 predicted proteins | sample 44SPOviralmetaG_FD_130146 | JGI IMG/M metagenome (GOLD analysis project Ga0181421, IMG submission 130146) | Marine viral communities from the oligotrophic San Pedro Time Series (SPOT) site, San Pedro Channel, CA, USA - 44 SPOT_SRF_2013-06-19 | ecosystem: Environmental > Aquatic > Marine > Strait...
AAAGGTCGTAGAACCTTTAATAGAAAAAGACTTCGAAGAAGTTGAAACGCCGGTTATGGAAAAACCATTACCAAAAAAGAAAAAAGATACTTGGGAAATAAAAGATAGAATTTACTATCTAAAAGGTGGTAAAAAACCTTTAAGTAAAATGATAAGATCAGCAAATATCTTTTGGTTTGATGAGGAAAAAGGGTATGAAAGAGAATTAAAGTATTGTGAAAACCAAAGAACTTGTTTTGTTGATGAAATGAAGGGCGAACAAAGATTATCACATATAATTTTTAGAAACGGGATGCTAAGTGTACCTAGAACAAAAACTACTTTGCAAAAACTATTATCACTACATCACCCACATAAAGACAAAGTATTTTATGAGTGGAAACCTCAAGTGGTAGCTGAAAATCAAATAGATATTATTGAGCTAGAAATAGAAGCGTTAAATGCTGCTCAATCTATTGATATAGATATGGCTGAAGCAGTTATGCGTGTTGAGGTAGGATCTAAGGTGTCAGAGATGAGTTCTAAAGAACTTAAAAGAGATTTACTATTATACGCTAAGAAAAACCCAGATTTGTTCTTAGATCTAGTAAACGATGAAAATGTTGTTTTAAGAAACTTTGGTATTAAAGCAACTGAAATGGGAATACTAAAACTATCTCAAGATCAAAGAACTTTTTCATGGGGTTCTAACGATAGAAAGTTAATGAATGTACCATTTGACGAACATCCTTATTCAGCTTTAGCCGCTTGGTTTAAAACTGACGAAGGAATGGAAATCTACTCTAACATAGAGAAAAGATTGAATTAACAACAAAATAATATGGTTGCCCTTCGGGGTGACCATTTATTAAAATTTAATTTTATGACAAAGAAATCAAAGGGTTTAGGAGACTCAATAGAAAAAATTACAAAAGCAACGGGAATAAAAAAAGTTGTGGATACAGTTAGTAAGGTTGTTAAGAAAGACTGTGGTTGTGGAAAAAGAAAGGATACCTTAAATAGATTATTCCCTTATAATAAATAAAAGAAATTATGGTTAGTATAGACACGGTATATCAAAAAGTTTTAATGTTTGCTAACAAGGAGCAAAGAGGATACATCACGCCTCAAGAATTTAATATGTTTGCTGACCAAGCTCAAAAAGAAATATTTGAACAATATTTTTATGACTTAAATCAATTCTCTAGAGTTCCTGGAAACTCAAGTGAGTACAGTGATATCATACACAATATAAACGAAAAAATAGCTATATTTGAAAGAAACACTGGTACTATATCAGGCGTAAACATTAGTGCGGCTGGGTTGTACAGGTTGGGAACAGTGATGTATAATGGTAGTGAGGTAGAAGAGGTTCAGCAAAATGAAATTTTATATATCAATCAATCTCCACTTACTAAACCAAGCTTAGCGCGACCCGTGTATGTTAGGACTGGAGAGCTAACGGTAGAAATTTTTCCTTCAACTATTTTAACTGCTACCTGCACTTATATAGCGAAACCAACAAAACCTAGTTGGGGCTACGTTGTTGTACTTGGTAAGGCTATGTATGATCCTTCAAACGCAACAAATTTTGAATTACATGCCGCTGAGGAAAGTGAGTTAGTTTATAAAATATTAAAGTTTGCTGGTTTAGCTATGAAAAGAGATGATATCGCAAAAGGAGGCCAAGGGTTAGAGCAGTTACAAACACAACAAGAAAAACAATAAATAAATGGGATTATTAGATAATATAACTGCAGAAGAATACTACTCAGATGGAATTGGTCATGGTAATTATCAATTTACAAGTTTAACGGATATTATAAATCAATTTATTGTAATTTACGTTGGTGAAGACAAGATAATATCTAAAATTAAAAGAACTGATGTTGCTTTTCACGCGCAAAGAGCGTTGGCAGAGCTATCTTTTGATACGTTTAAATCTTGCAAGGCACATGAAATTACAGTTCCAGCATCTTTACAAATGGTACTACCAATTGATTATGTAAATTATGTTAAGCTTTCCTGGGTTGATGGAGCTGGTATTAAACATGTTTTATATCCAGAAAATAAATCTTCAAATCCATCGTTTACTCCTTACCAAAATGATGACGGAGATTATATAATAAGTCCAATAGCAACACTTACCAATGGTTCCAACGTAGTGGTATTAGATGGTGATTATAGTAATATTTTAGTTCATGGAATGAGACTTGATGGTTTAAACTTACCAACACAAAGTTTTATACATGGCATAACAACAACAGCTGGTATAACTTCTGTTACTTTATTTAATAAAAATGGAACAACAGTAAAAAATGCTACAGCCACTACAGATGAGCATATTGAAATAACTCGTTTAAACTTTTTAGGTAAAGATAGAAGACCTAGTGGGCAGGAGTTAATAGAAACTACAATTTTAACTACTGGAAATCCTTTGGATACGACTATACAAGTGGCTAGCACAGCTGGCATCAAAAAAGGAATGTTTATAAATCACCACGCTTTTTCTAATGATAACAACGTAGATGGTGGACAAGGAGCGATTAGAGTTACAGCTGTAGGTACATCTACTATAGCGTTATCACACCCAGCGAATCCAGATAATAATGATATTGTAACTGTTGGCGAACCTGTTAGTTTTTTATCTGATCATGAAGACTCTCAAGCTTGGAGCAATTATAAATCTGGAACACCATCAGAAAACCAAGATGATTATCAAGACGATACTTATTGGAAAATGAATGGTAATAGATATGGATTAGATCCTCAACGCGCCCAAGCAAACGGTTCTTTTTATATAGATTGTAATTCAGGAAAAATACATTTTAGCTCTAATATTAGTGGAAAAACTGTGATCTTAGATTATATAAGCGATAGTCTTGGCACTGATGGGGAGATGCAAGTTCATAAGTTTGCAGAAGAAGCCATGTATAAATGGATTGCTCACGCGGTTTTAGCTGGTAGAGCAAACGTTCCAGAATATCAAGTAAATAGATTTAAAAAAGAAAGATTTGCAGCTATAAGAACTGCAAAGTTAAGACTTTCTAATATTAAGCTAGAAGAAATTACTCAAATTTTAAGAGGTAAATCGAAACAAATAAAACACTAGTACATGCCAGATATTAAGCATAATTTTACGGGTGGTAAAATGAATAAGGATCTCGACGAGAGACTTGTTCCAAACGGAGAATATAGAGACGCTATGAATATACAAGTGCAGACCTCAGAGGGATCTCAGGTTGGTACTATTCAAAATATATTGGGTAATAACATTGGATGTAACTATCCTTCTTACACGACAAACCCAATAATAGACGGATCAAAAACTGTTGGCTCTATATCTGATGAAAAAAACGACTACTTATACTGGCTAATTGCTGGAGCTGCGTCTGATAGCTCTTGCGTAAGTCTAAGTGTGGGTATGGAGTGTAGTTTGAAAGACATGATAATGCGAACTAGTGTTTCTGCTTCTCACATGAATAATTGTCAACCTGTCTTTGTAGATAAGTATGGTTGGTGTGTAGGTGTAATTCCTTTAACAGGTTTCCAGCAAACAATTGCTATTGATCCCGCGTTAATATCAAACGTTACAGCTGGTATGAGCTTAACTGGCTACAATAACGGCGTTGAAGAGTTTTCAACAGTAGTTACTAACGTTGGACTGTCAACTTCTATTCCAGCTTTAAGTTATTATCAAGGATCAGATCTCACTTATGGTGTTTCTTCATCAACCAGTTTCACACACGTAGGGCTTAGAACTTTCTGGAGTCTAGCTTGTACTGGTGGCCCTGCCCAACCGTACTTTAACGACTTCACTCCTTGTACTAATTATAGTGGTAACCAACTAAACCTCCCTCCAAATGGATCAACTCAAATATTTTTACCGGCAATCAACCAAGATGTAGCTGTTGGATCATTAGTTAGTTCACCATCTCCACCCTATTTATTTATGGGGGATGCAATAACTGATATTAATTACGGCCAAATTTGTAACCAGCCAATGGGAGGATGTAGCCCTATGTACATATTAACAATTGATGTAGCTCAGCCTTATTTAACTCCAACGGCAAGTACTGGTAATGTTTATCCTAATGCTGATAATGAAGATCCTTTTGTGCACTTTAATCTTGACATAATGAAGCAACCAGGCCCTATATACACGCCTAACGACACTATACATATGCTTCCTGGTGCTTTTGGTTCCTTAAGCGATATATACAACTTACTTTGGGATGCATCGGGTAATCTAACTGGAGCTCAACTAGAAATTAACCCAAATTACGGTGGGGGTTCAAATTTTCCAGTAAAAACGTGTATTGACCCATATTCTGTTAACAACGTGGCGGATGGGTTTGATTTATCTACTGGTTCGTATGATAGTTTTTTTAGCCTTATAAATTGTGATACGCTTTTACCTCAAGATGCTTTAAATCTGAACCCTCAAAACCGCGCTATTACTCTAACTGTTTTGAACAGCCCTGGAGTAGAGGTGGTATTTTTAAGAGATACCGTTAACACAAACTTTGTAGACACACTTTGCTTTGAATCTGAAAGAGTTTTAAATTTTGAACATAATAAACTTATAACTGCAATTAATATTGTTGATGACATGTTGTTTTGGACCGATGGTTATCACGATAGTGGTAATAAACTACAAGGAACAGAACCTAAAAAAATAAATATATCACGAAGTATACAAGGAACAAATTTCCTTGGCGAAACACATACTAACCTTTATGTTGATGACGTAGATAGAGGTCCTGTACGTGAAGAGCACGTTACAGTCGTGCGTAAAGCACCATTAGCTCCTCCAACCTTGGAAATGACTAGCCAAGTAAGAGAGGGTATACTAGGTGGATCAGATGTTTTGTTGTCTAACAGTACTGTTACATTTGACAACAAACAAGAGGGTGATTCCGTTTGGGTTGTTATAGACTCTATTAATAATATACATCCTAACTTTGAAGTTGGGGATGTTTTACTTGTTCAAGATGTTGAACCTGGCGTTGATTATACTTTACCTAGTAACTGGCATTTAAGATTAGAAATAATAAAGAAACAGCCTGGTCCTTTTCTTGGTTACAACAACGTTGTAAACGCAACGGTTGATCAAACCGCGTATTTAGTTAGAATATTAACAATAGCTGATGAATCAAAATTAAACGAATTATCTTGGTACGCTACGTTAGAAGAGGGTGATAGTTTATTTGAGCGTAAATTTCCAAGATTTGCATATAGATATAAATACGTAGATAACGAATATTCTTCGTTTGGACCTTTTTCTGAAGTGGCTTTTATTCCAGGTAATTTTAATTACGCTCCAATTGAAGCTTACAATATAGGAATGACAAATAAAGTAAAGTCTTTAATTATTAAAGATTTTGTTAATATTGATACTCCTAAAGATGTTGTACAAGTGGATATTCTTTATAAAAACGAAACTTCTCCTACTGTTTATTTGTTAGACAGTATATCTCCTCATGACTCAAATGACCATTGGAATAGCTCTTCTTACAAAGTTTCTACTGAAAGTGTTTTTGGAGCATTGCCTACATCTCAAACTTTACGATCTTGGGATAATGTTCCTAAAAAAGCTAGAACACAAGAGATTACGGGCAATAGACTTGTTTACGGTAATTATTTACAAGGTTATGATGTAAAGCAATACCAAAACAGTTCTGAATTATTAACACCAAATATTACAACATCTTTAGCGAGTAGAATTATTGATAGCGTTGATTATACTGGAAGAAAATCCATAAAATCACTTAGAACTTATGACGTTGGTGTGGTCTGGGGTGATAAATATGGTAGAGAAACCCCTGTTATAACGTCAGTAGGTAGTTCTTTGACGGTACCTAAATCTAAGTCTTTAGACAGTAGTTATTTAGTAGCAGATATAGGGGCGTCTCCTCATTGGGCTGATTATTATAGGTTTTATGTTAAAGAAACTTCTAACGAGTATTACAACTTACCTGTTGATAGGGTTTACGATGCTGAAGATGGTAATATATGGGTATCATTCCCCTCCGTAGATAGAAATAAAGTAGATGAAGATACTTATATTACTTTAAAGAAAGGTATCGATAGCAACGAGTTAATCTTAGAAGATGCTAGATATAAAATAGTTGCAATAGAAAACGAAGCACCTGAGTATATAAAAACTACTTACGAGAGGCTAGCTAGATCAAATACTGATAGCTCCCGAGTTGCTCACTCTTGTAACATGTATGGTGGTAGTAACGGTACGCCATGTAATTTTATTGTTACAGGAACAAATGGTCCTGAGGTAGGTAGAAAAGGTTTTAGTTTAAACAAAGTCAGGTGGAGCGGAAACTACTCAACAACATCACCAAACTTTCAAATGGGTTTAACTTCGCCTGTTGTTCTTTGGCAAGAGGTAAAAGAAAACTCAGGTAGCTCTACTACAGACGAGCTTTACGTAAGTTTCTCTAAAGAAACACCCTCAACAGTAAATCCTGGAGAAACTGAAATTGACAACAGTGCTAAGTATAAGGTTGTAAGTGTTGAGGACATTACTGACGATGCTACTGGAGTTGCGTTTTACTACATAAAATTAAAAATTCCAATATTAGCAACAGATTCTTGGGTATATGGTAACGGAACTATGTTTGGGGATAATATACATCAGCATTTCTGGAAAAAAACAATAAGAAATAAACCAGAGTTTGATGGTAGATTTTTTGTTAAGATATTAAACGACGGCACAAGTATTAATAATTTAGCAAACAAGGTTGGAACTATTAATAACTGGAGAATTGACGCTAGCTTAGCCCTTTACAGTTTTGATGACGTTCGCATGGTTGATACTTTTGGCGAGGGTTATGACTATGCGGATAGTGTTTTAGGTACGTCAAATTCAACTAGAACCAAGAATAATTGGACCACACTTCTAAAATTTGGTGGCAGTAGCACTAAGTCTGGGTGGTTTATAGATGGTGCTTCTTTTGCTAGTAAGCAGGGTGGTGATCCATACGATGATACTGGAAATTACAGTAACTTACAAACTGCTTTTTCGCACCCAATAAGCGGAGCATTTAGCTCGTGCGATACGAGTAGTAATTATAATCAAAGCCTTAGTGCGTGGTGTGGATATATTGCTGGAACTGTAACTTTTGATGTGAGTGACGCTTCTGCGGTCGCACAGTGGTTGGGTGTAGGTAGCTTTAACACTAATGTTGGAACCGGCGCGAGTAATGGTTTAATTGGCATGAAAGGTGTACACGAAACCGCTAGTGCTAAATACTTTGATTTGGCACACTCAAAAATAGGACCAACAGGATATACAGGCAAAACTACTAACTATAATTTAAACTGGAAAGAAGCGGCTGCTGAAGAAGCGATTGTAGGTAACTTAAAATCAGGTAAAAGATTTAAGTTTGCAAACGACGGGGTTGTATATAAAATATTAAACGTACAAAAATTTAGATTATTTAATTTCCACGGTAAAAAAACAGCTTCCCCAGCTAGCATTGGTGATAGTGGTGGGATTTGTGATACTTTTTGGAATACAAAACAAGATGATCAAGTTGCAGCAATGGGTGATTCAAGAAACCGTAGAGTTACCTATAGAATTCAATATGAAGTTGATGCAGTATCATCTCCTGACGGCACGTGTACAGATCCAAATAATCCATTTACTGGCTGCCCAAAACTTAGCGAAAACGCAGTATATAGCGGTATTAATTCACTATCAGCCGAGCGATTACATTTTATAGATGAATTTAGAGTTGATGGTGAAAATCCAATTAGTAGTAATCCTGCTATTTTTGAAACTGAACCTAAAGAAGATGTTGATTTAGATTTGTATTACGAAGCTAGTTCTAGTTTAGTTACGTTTCCAATAACAGAAGAAAATAAACTTTCGTATATACCTATAGGAGCAACAATAATACCACCAGCAACAAGTAGCTCAGGAAGTACTTTTCCTGAAGGAGTGTTTGTTACGGGCTGGAACTATATAGACCCTGCATTAACAACAAGTTACACGATAAATCTTTCTTTTGCACTTACCAATGCTGAATTTGAGTTTCTAGCTGAACAACCATACTTAGTTTTAGAAAAAGATAATGGAGAGATAATACAAGCAGAGATTACAGGTTTTGAAGCAGCTGGTACTAGTGTTGTTGGAATAACAATTAACCCGATAAGTAGAATTGGATTAAACTGGTTTAATTGCTGGTCATTTAACAATGGTGTTGAATCAAATAGAGTTGGAGATACTTTTAACAAACCGTTTCTTACTAATGGCGCAACAGTATCAACTACTACTGAAGAAAAATTTAAAGAAGAGCATCGTAAATACGGTTTAATATATTCTGGTTTATACAACTCTAATAGCGGTATAAATAGTTTAAATGAATTTATTCAAGCAGAAAAAATAACTAAAGATATAAATCCTACATATGGTAGTATCCAAAAGCTACACAGTGGGTGGGGTCAAGGTGGTGATTTAGTAGCTCTTTGTGAAGATAGAGTTTTAAAAATACTAGCCAATAAAGATGCGTTATTTAACGCTGATGGCGATTCAAATATAACATCATCAAATAACGTTTTAGGTCAAGCCATACCTTATTCTGGAGAATTTGGAATATCTAAAAATCCAGAATCGTTTGCATCGGATGCTTATAGAGCATATTTTACCGATAAAGTGAGAGGTACTGTTATGAGATTATCAATGGATGGATTAACACCTATATCCGAACATGGTATGAAGGATTGGTTTAGAGACAATTTAAAACTTAACAATGATTTGATTGGAAGTTATGACGACCGACAAGATGAATACAATATAACTCTTTCGTCAACAACCGATAGCTCACTACCTTCAATATTAACATCTAGAACAGTTTCGTTTAGCGAGCGAGTAAAAGGCTGGGTAAGTTTCAAATCGTTTGTTCCTGAAAACGGTATAAGCTGTGCTAATAATTATCACACCTTTAAGGGTGGTTACCTATACAAGCATCACGATGAAACAGTAGATAGAAATACTTTTTATCCAACCTCTAGTACTACTGGAGACTATGTGAACTCAAGTTTTACAGTTTTAATTAATGAAGCACCAGGAACCGTAAAAACATTCCACACTTTAAATTATGAAGGCTCACAATCTAAAATAGATCAACTTGTATCTCAATCCACAAATACAATTGGAACTTACGACACATTTATGCCTGGAACAAACGTTGTTGATTTAACTATTAACAGTGGTGAATATTATAATTTAGACGGACATGATGGTTGGTATGTTCAAAGCATTAAAACAGATTTAGAAGAAGGTAGTTTAAATGAATTTATAGAAAAAGAAGGAAAATGGTTTAACTACATAAAGGGTATTCCAGGAGATATTACTGATGGCGCTAATATTAGTGGTTTTAACAATTACAACGTTTCTTTTCAAGGATTAGGTAGATTAGCGGGAAGTGCTGCGGTAAGTAGTATTTATGGATGTACGGACTCCACTACTACTGATTCTACAACTTCACCTATTTACACTTATCCAAATTCTACTAATTATAATTCAGCAGCCACTATAGACAATGGAAGTTGTATCTCTACAGTCGTGGGTTGTACAGATCCAGGTGCCGATGCTAATTACGATCCACTTGCAACGTGGGATATTTGGACAAACACTGGTGTTTTGTACCCTAACGCTTGTCAATATAACGGATGCACAGATCCTTTAGCAACTAATCACGATGCTAATGCAAATTACAATGATGGTACTTGTAATTACCCTGTGATTGGTTGTATGGACACCTCTACTTTTATACATCTTGGTGATGTATATGATGTATTCACTAATTCTCACATTTCATTCACCACTCCTTGCGATGGCGTTAACGATCTACTACAACCGTGCGTACCAGATGCTGGTGGATTTATGCAGACTATCACCTCTAACCCGCTTGGGTGTTGTTGTAACCCTACGATTGTGGGATGTACCGATCCTACTGCTGATAACTATGATGCCTCGGCAAATACAATGGATTACTCGTGTGTATACACGATTCCAGGATGCACGACAAGTACGGCTTGTGAGTATGATGCTGCAGCAACTGTAGATGATGGTTCTTGTACTTGGTGTGATGATCCTTTAGGAAATAACTACGATGGGTTAGGAGTAGCTACTTGTAGTACTGGATGTGTATATTGTCAGACTCCTATTAACTTTCAACTAACTGGAAACGTTTCGACTAGTGAAATAGAAGTTTCTTGGCAAGAGTCTATTATAGATGTCCCGGTGTTTGTATATAAAATTCGATATAGATTAACTGGAAGTTCGGATCCTTGGACTACGGAAAACGCAGGTAATGGTGGTACTAATGGTAATACAATGAATTACGGTATTGCAAATTTATTGGAAGGCACTTCTTATGATATTCAATTAAAAGCAGTGTGTGTGAGTGGTCAATCTCCTCTCAACCCAACGCACAACACGGCTACAGCTTGGAGCGCTGTTACTTTAACACAATCTACAAACGTAACCCCTGTACCTGGTTGTACAGATGAGTTTGGACTTAATGGTCCTGGTAATTGGGTTTGTAACTTTAATCCCCTTGCAAATGTTGATGATGGTAGTTGTGAGTACAGCTCTTGTACTGGTTGTACGGACTCAACTTTTCTAGAATTTTGTGACACGTGTTGGGATAGTACTGGTGGTGGTAATGGCCTTGGAATTGCTGTAACCGATGGTTCTGGTGGTGCTTGGCTTGGAGACAATGGTTCTTGCTCAACTCTAATTGTTTATGGTTGTATGGATGCTACAATGTTTAATTATGATCCTAATGCAAATATAAACCAAGTGTCTGCACTTGATACAAGTGATCCTTGTATCCCAGTTGTTCTTGGATGTATGGATAATGTAACTTTAACTCAAGACGGTAGTACTAACACGCCAAACACACTTGGTTTAGCTTTAGCGGCAACAAACTACTCAGGCCCTGGTGTTGATCCTGCCTTGGTTCCGGGTGTGACCGAAGCAAATACTGAGGATGGTTCTTGTAATTATATTATGCCAACTTTTTCACACTGGCAAGGTGCTGCTGATGGTGATTTTGGTTATTACGCTCCAGTTCCTCCACCTCCAATATGGGCAGGAACCGGATCTGCAGATGGGTATTCCGTTTTAAAAGCAACTTGGAATATTGCGGGTGTACCTCAGTTTACAAATGGATTGTCTGGATCTACATTTTTTGGAGGAGAAATAGTAAGCAACCCTAATCAAGAATTTTGGCATAGGGATGGTGTTGCATCAGCACTCCATTATGAGGTTAATAGTGTCAAAACCTTTTTCCCAACGCCACAAACTGTTAATTTTGGAGATTCTAATAGTTTCAATTACATAAACAGTGTTTGGGGGAGGGTTACTTGGGATGAGCCACTGCACAATGGAGATTGGGTGCAAGGTGCAAGATTTAAATGGGATTCAACATACACGGGGATTGTTGGTACGAACTACTACCCTGCTCATGAAACTTTTCTTGTTGAAAACATGCCTGGTTGTATAGATCCTACAATGTGTAATTATGACCCTCTCGATCCTCAAGCAACCTTCTCCAATAATAGTATACAAGATCCTTGGAATCTTGCAACACCTTTCTCATGTGTTCCTGGTGTTGGTTGCTTTAATTCCAATTTTGACAATTATGATAATAGTTTGACGTGCGGAGACCCTGCGCATTGCTTTAACTGTGGTACAGATCCTCTTATAGCTACCACCGCAACTATTCACAATGTAACTTCAACTATAAAGCGAGTAACTTGGGATGATGCGGCAGAAACAAGTTATGCAAACCCAAACATCCATTTCGTGAGTCCTAGTTATCACTTTGGGCTTGCAGGAGAAATAAGTTCAAATACAAAGGCTTATACAATACAATTTAGGTACAAGCTAAGTGGTGGGTCTTATACTGCTTATGCGCCATACATAACTACTGGTGGAAATATGTGGGGCGGTCCAGTTGTTGGTTGCTCCAAAAGTGCTAGTGGTGTTCAGCAAAATATAAACAGCATACCTCCTGCTGGTGGGTTTTATATAAGAGATTGGTATACTGGGGTTGCAAATTCTACTGGGGCTTATAGCTCAGGAACTACGTGGCAGTTCAAAATAAGAAACGAATGTAACGCTGATTCTGGCTGTACTTTTGGGCCTTATGTAGAAACACAAGAATTGATTATACCATAAATAAAATATAACTCATGGCATTACAAAACGCAACATTAACCTTCACTTATCCAGTAAACGCAAGTTTACAAACTGGAGATATAGTATATTATTCTACTATTAGTAGTAGTGGTGGATTTACAACTGTTTTACCCTCAAATACTATGCTATTTGGAACTGTTTCTGCTATATCTAATGATGGTCTTAGTATAGATGTTATTTACGAAGATACTACCGCATCTCCACCGGGAATTAATGATTATATTTCATTTGCAAAAGATAAGCAAATTAACTCTTCTAGCTTAGTAGGGTATTATGCAGAAGCTAAATTTATAAACAATTCAAAAGAAGAAGCAGAGTTATTTTCAGTTGGTTCAGAAGTTACAGAAAGTAGTAAATAATAAAATAAACAAATGGCAAGAACATTTTACAATCCATACGAAAGAGATCCTGTTAGCACTGGCTCAAACTCTAATGATCAACCTAAGGTTATAAGAAGCCTTGAAATTGACTTATCAGATATTAAAGCCGCAGCTACTATTAGATCTTTTACTATACGTGGGGAAAATGAAGCTGTATTTAGTTTAGAAGTAAAAAACGAAGGTGGCTTTTATTACAATTTTACTACAAAGGAATTCAGAGCAAATAAAAGTAGACTAGACAATAAAGTAATAACAAATGGTTATTACACAGGTGCTATTACATTTCCTACCGTTACAGGTGATTATCAATATGATATCTACTTGTGGGCGGAGACAAACACTGTTCACACAAATTATAATGAAGTAAGATTTGAAGATGGCTCTATAGATCTTAATAGTTCCACTGGATCTAATTCTTTTTTATTACAAAAAGTTGTGTATCAGTATGTAGATTCAACGTTAACACTACAAGGTTATTCACCAAACGGAACTGTT
>Ga0181421_1000372_pt1 | contig 13047 bp, 15 predicted proteins | sample 44SPOviralmetaG_FD_130146 | JGI IMG/M metagenome (GOLD analysis project Ga0181421, IMG submission 130146) | Marine viral communities from the oligotrophic San Pedro Time Series (SPOT) site, San Pedro Channel, CA, USA - 44 SPOT_SRF_2013-06-19 | ecosystem: Environmental > Aquatic > Marine > Strait...
ATGGACACCATTTGGCCAAGCGACAATAATCATGCCATCGATCTGTCCTTTTAAAGCCAAGTAACAGGCACTGTCAATGGTGACCTTTGTCTTGCCTGTGCCTTGCTGCATTAGCAATGCGAACACTGCTCTGTCTCTACTCAAGGCAAATGCTTTGCGTTGGTGATCCATTGGCTGACGAGCATACTTATAATCTGAATCATCTGGCACTATGGCTCCAGAGTTTTTGATTGTCCTCATGTCCTCAGATATGCCAAGCATATGCTCATGAGATTTTAATGTCTCTGCACTGCCTCCTAGCCACTCTGAGTCTGGCCAAGTATTGATTATGTGCTGCACATTGAGACGAGTTATTTTGACAGCAAGACTTCTGCCAATCCATCTTGTATGGGCAGGAAACTTTCCCATGGCGACAAATACATCTGGATCTGAAATGTCAGCAATCAGAAGTAAGTTGTTATTCTTGTATGGAGTTATCTGCACAATATCTATATACAGCGAAAGCCACCTAGGATGTCCCTAGGTGACCAGTTGCTGATTGATTGGTGACTATGCTGCAATTGTTTCTGCATGGCCATCTAGGACACTCAGGAGGGATTGCGAACGACGAGGAAGGCGAAGTGTGCCACCACGATATACATTGGTAAATGCATTCTGTAGCGACCACAGATCACGACCACCAAACTCTTCGTGTTCTGGCTTGTGCCATTGTGTGATCACATCAGCCATTTGTGACTTGGTGCAAGCACCTGCACGGAACGATCTGACAATCAAGTCATGAGCAGTCTTGTCATCTAGATCAAGAGCCTTGTAAGCTGTGATCCGATTGTCAGTAGTCTGCCAAGTGTCTTTGAGGAGTCCAATTGCTTGGCTCATGATTGTGGGCAGATCACGCAAGATATTAGTTGTGTGGCGTCGACCTAAAACAATCTCATTGTCAAAGATTAAGTTGCTGCAAACGAATGGAGCATCCCCAGCAGCAATGCCTGCACGGAAAGCTTTGTCATGTGAATTACGCAAGCACATTACTGTGCCAACTTCAGAGTCATGCTTGCGACTGAGATTGTTACCACGCACTTGGAACATTCCAAAGTAGTGATTGTCATCACGAGCAAGAGCATGGTGCTCATTGACGATCTGCAGGTCTGAGTTTTTTACAGACTCGCGGAAGTTATCAACAAGGCAGTCATGAGCAATCGGATGCCAGCGATCGCTAGGGTTTGGAGTTGCTACACTTTGGATTGTCTTGAAGTCAACTTCGTTCTCTCCACATATAGAAAGGTTGAGAGTTTTGTTAACAGGATTGGATGTATTTATGTTCATTGTATTTTTTGTATTGGTTATGATTTTATTAGTATAACGTATTGTTATGATTTATAACTTGCATTTATATCTGGACTGGGCAAGTATAATTATTATTTATTTTTGATGTGATAAAAGGCAGTGTAGGATGCTGCACCCCATAAGATATTAGCTGTAGTATTTTTCAAATATTGCAAGAGCTTCTTCTTCTGAGTGAGCTTGCATATCGTTTTCAAACTGATAAAAGACTTTGTAGTCGATTGGCTCGCAACGCATGTGGTCTTTTGCTTTTGCATAAACATGTGTATGAGTGTAAACAGTCAGACCTCTGCGAGCACATGATTCTGAGTTGCTGCTAGAAGACTTTGTGAATGTGCCATCTGGATTCTTGCCAATGGTCACTATATTTTCCCATGGCTCGAAATACTTCTCTTCGGCATCTTTTAGAGTGTCAACTTTTAGACATCCACAGATACTTGTTTCTGAGTAATCACTGCTGTATGTGAACAGTTGTCTGATGTCATTGTCGTCGCAGTCGCAGTTGCTAAGGACGATATATGTGTCACCACCTTTGTTCTTCCAGTATTGTGGGCATTCACCTTCGCCATCCCATTGGTGTGCTCCGTAGTTTTCTCTGTATTGAGTTGTTACGATTGTGTGTTTTTTATTCATTGTATTTTGGGTTATGATTTTATGATTTTATGATTTTATAAATGAAGTGTAGGATGCTTCGCCCCAGTTAAGTTATGCGTTGTGTTGAACTAAAAGTTTTCTTGCTTGGCGAAGAATGTCGATCTGCTCTTCGAGCTTGCAATACGCATCACGCATTCTGTTGTCTTCAGCACCATTAGGAATCGTTGGAGTCTCGATGATCTTGCTTTGCTCGATTGATAGGTGAGTAATAACTTTTTGGATTTTGTTTTCGATTTTCATATTAGTATTTTTATGGTTTTATTTAATTTAGCTTAGACTTAAGCTTGCCCTCTAGTTTGCACAGAGATCTGGACAAGTCAAGTAGATTTGCAAAAATAATTAAAATACTTTTATGACCATCTATCCCACTGTTAGCCACACTTAAAACGATCATTGCCAGTCAGCCTCAAAATTTTATTCACAAATAATTGTGTCCATCCTTCTTTTTTGACAGCTTTTACAAGATACCAATCTCCTATTTTTCCTGTCTCAACTATTGGCTTTGCAAGTGCCATATACTTGTGTCTGTCTATTGATGCTAAAGTGTTGCCTGTGTCGTCTTGCAATGACATGCCGAAGAACAATGACTGACCATGCATGATTTTTCCTCCTCTTCTTTCAAGCAATACTGGCTCATTGTGATCACGCAAATTCTTGTCCATGAGTTTTCCAATGACTACAAACTCTCCTGAGTTGCTGATTGTTATGTCTCCAATGTCTGTCATCTTAGATGTAATATTATACTTTTGTGGCTCTGCTTTTATGTGTCCCCAAAGCTCTTTGCATTCCCAGATAGAATCCCAAGGTGTTGTTCCAGAAGTAAGAAGCGTTGTTTGTCTTTTGCTCATTGGCTCACCACTGCTTCTTTTATCAATGATGCTTTTCGCCATCTTATCTCCAATGCCTTTTATGCCTATGAGTCCACCAACAAGATTTCCATCTTGCACAGACCAGTTAGCCAAACTTTTGTCAGCATCGTATGGCTTGTAATCATATCCTTCTTTGCTCAACTCTCTTAATATTCTTATGCTTTGGTCTTCGTCCTTTGCATTACGCAAACAAGCTGCAGCAAACTCCAATGGGTAGTGTGCTTTCAAAACCATGCACCAATAAGATATCAATCCATAGGCAACAGCATGTGACCTATTGAATGCCCATGATCCCATTGTGTTAATCTTGTCCCAAATCATTCTAGAAGTTTCTTTGTCGAGTCCATTCTCTATTGCACCCACTTCAAACTTTTCATAAAACTTGTCAAAGAATTCTTGTCCCAAACTTTTGCTCATTGCTTTACGCAACTTGCTGACTGCACCCCAACTCAACTTTCCTACACTCCTTGCTACCTGCATGACTTGCTCTTGGTAAACAATGATGCCATAAGTTGTCTCTGTGTATTCTTTGACAAGAGGATGCATTGGCGTTGCTGGCTCACCATTCTTACGCTTGATGTATTCTGTTGTGCCTCCAGAGATCAATGGTCCAGGACGACCCAAAGCTGTGATGGCAGTAATGTCATCGAATGATTCTACTTTTATTTGCTGACAGATATTCTGCAGTGCTGTTCCTTCAAACTGAAACACTCCTGCGAAATACTTTTTGTTAATAATCTCAAATGCCTTCTCATCATCTAGCTTCCAGTTCTTTATCTCATTCCTAGTCATTCCTACTTGGTCTAAGACATCTTGCAGAACACTCAATGTCCTCAGCCCCAACACATCAATCTTGAGCATTCCTATGGCTTCTGCATTGTGCTTGTCTATCATTGCACAACCACTCTTTTCATCCACAGAGCAATAAAGATTTGTTGGCTTGTCAGTGACAATAATTCCTGCAGCATGAACACCTGTGTGTCTTGCGTGGTGCTCAATGTCAGCTACCACCTTGAGTTCTGGATACTTGTTAAGTGTTTCCTTGCCCACATCAAGTTGTTGAAAAGTATCAAGCAAACAGAATGCAGCACGAGAGTCACCACCAGACCTTTCAATGATTGCTTCTTTTAGATCAGAGACTTCCCACACAGGAATGCTCAATGCTTTGCTGACATCTGTGATTGCTGACTTGGCTTTGAAAACGCTAATTGTTCCTAGCTTACTCACACAATCAGATCCATACTTCTTGCAGAGATACTTGTAAACCATTTCTCTCTTGGTGTCTTCAAAGTCAATATCAATGTCAGGATAGTCCATTCTGTTGATGTCAATGAAGCGTTCGAATAACAAGTCATACGGGATTGGATCAACATCAGTGATGCCTATCAAGTAACAAACTAAGCTCCCACAGGAACTGCCACGAGCTGGACCAACAAACATTTTAGTCTTGGCATATGCGATCAAGTCTGCGACCACATAAAAGTAGTCTTCAAACTTCTTGTCTTCAATGAGATCAAGTTCTCTTTTTAGTCTGGCTGCATAGACTGCATCATCTAAATCTACTCCCAACTCTAATGCACCTTGTTGGCACATTTGTGCAAGAGTTTGTTCAGTCTCTGGTGTGACCATCTCAGCCACAGGAAAGTCAAAAGTGCAATCATCAAAAACAGACCTTGTTCTCTCTGGTATGTCAGCCAAGTCCTCACCAAAGAATTCAATCCAGTCTTCTGTGCTCATGATTGTAGCAGGACTGGTTATCATGTTGTAATTATTCATGCCAATAGTGACTTGGTGTGCAGGCAAATCTTTGATGGCAGGATAATAGTTGTTAGAGCATGCCAACAGCTTTGGTCTATAAAGCTCTACCATTCTGTTCTTGTGCCAAGTATTGCTCTGTGTATCTAGTGCTACATAAAAGTTATCTCTAGCCATGTAATCATCAGCATAGCTTTCATCCCAATAAGCTCCAAGCACTACAATCAAATTCGTGCTGACTTCTGACAATATTGAATAGTCAATTCTTGGAACGTAATAGAATTTTTCAGTAGACAAAGTTGTCAGCTCATGAAGCTCCCTAAGCCCTTCTTGATTCTTGGCAAAAAGTCGAGTGTATGAAATTGGTTGTTTCGCTCTGTCATCACAATTGGCTACAGTTGGCAACTCAACTCCAAGCAAAGGAATCTTGTCATGCTCTTTGCATGCCTTGATAAAATCAAGATGTCCCCAAGTGCTTGCTCTGTCACAGATCCCCACAATGTCTTCTTGATTGGTTTTTAAGACATCTTCTAACTTGCCAGTTGCAAGTCTGAATGAGTATTGAGTTCTGTTTGCAAAGTTTATCATTTTATATCTATGTAATTATTTTCTATCATCCACACAACACACTTGGTTAAAGCTTCTACATCATTAATAGCTCTGTGTGCACCTTCAAATTTCATACCACCAGTTGCAATCTCATACAATCGTCCTTGGTTCAGCCTGACACCTTTCAAGTGAAAGCTCTGCTCAATTGTGCAGATAAGATTCTTAGGCATTGGAAAGTCTTCCACTTGATTTCGCTTCATCTCAATATCAAGCATGCTCTTATCGAATGACAAGTTGTGTGCAATAAGATTAGTCTCACCTTCAAAGAATTTTTTCAGCTCTTCTATGCGTTGTGCAAAAGTCTTTTCACCCTCAACCATTTTGTCTGTGATCTTTGTAATCTTAACAATCTCAGTAGGAATAGGTCTGCTAGGACTAGACAAGAAATGCACACGATCAAGCTCTGCAAGTGTTTCATCACAAAGCTTAATCGCTGCAAATTCTATAATCCTAGGCTGATGCTTGATGTCAGAGGCAATTGCCTTAACAAGTCCAGTTGTCTCTGTATCAAATATTATCATCAGTCTTTTTTTCTGAATGTGTCGGCATACTCAACCATTGCACAATACACTCCTGCATCATGAATAGAATCTTGGTGACCACCTTCTGGGAAGTTGTGAGCATACCTAGTGATTTTAACGATTAGCAATTCAAACAGATGCCAAGAGTTAAAATCATCTTTTGTTTTTAGAGTTATGCCATCTGGAAAAAGAGTGTCCATTATAATTCCAACTTTCATATAGTTGTCCTTATAAACTGAGTTCCTCTCCAAGTAAGTCTCTGCAGAGCCTTTAAGTATTTCATCAACAGTTTTAGGCATCTTTCTCCAATCGTTGAATTAGTTTTAAGTCCCAACCAAGGTCATGAAGAGTATCAAACACACAGTAGTGATATTTGCGTCCATTGGTTTTCAAGAACTCATTTGTATGATTGGTTGTGAAAAGCTCTTGTGCAACTTTTATCTTATAGGTGTCATACAAGAACTTTTTCTCAGCTTCTATCTCTTCAACATGGAATCCTTTGTGAGACAAGAATGTTTTACTCAAGTCTCTCCCTCTTACTCCATGCCAGTTGTCTCCTTGCTGATAGTTCAACAATTCAAACTCATAACCCATTTCATAATTAAATGCTAGGTTGCCTACTGATCCACCAACAATCTCTTTGCCGAAGCATTCACCTGTTGCTGTGACTTGATCACGCACCCAATCTTTAGTTCCTAGGATTGTGTTGTGATTTACTATTGATAGATCAATGTTAGGGCAGTAGATTGCCACTTGATCTATTTTTCCATATCTTACTTCTATGCTATTCATTTTATTATGCTCCGTATGGGATTATTGTTCCAGTTAAATATTTGTGTCTTTGCTTTGTTGATAACAAGAATGCTATAAACTCTGCCAAGCTATCAGGATCAGTTTCTTCACCTGCCAGCAACGAGTTAAGTTGATACTCTTTTGCCTTTTCTGGTGACCATCCACGCACAGCAGGAACTCTGCTGTCTATGTAATCTGACATGCCAGTTCCAGACAGTTTGTTAGGTGAAATGCCGAACACTGTAATCCCATAAGCTTTGGACAATTCTCTAGCCAACTGCAATGTCATTATGTGGGCTGCACCTTTGCTCGCATTGTAGGCAAGTGAGTTAGTCATCGGCATGTGAGAAGCATTAGACACAATGTTAAGAATGAATCCTCTTGTTTCTTTAAGCTTCTGCAAGAAGTGCTTGGACATATTAAATATAGACTTTGCATTTGTGTCCATAACTAAGTCCCAATCCTCTTCGGTAAACTTTTCCAAGTAATCAATCCTGTTGACACCTGCACAATTTACAATCCCATGAACTTCTTTTTTTACATCTAAAGAGAATTCATGAACAGATGTGTAATCAGTCAGATCAACTTCGTATTTGTCTGCTTTGATTACATTCGTATTTTTGTCCTTCCTTAAGTGTTCGCAAATGCTCTCGCCTAATCCAGAGTTTGATCCTGTTACTATTATATTATTCATTTATTTATTTTTCCATTGTTTACGTTAATTGCTATGTCGTCATATAGCTTTACACACCTTGTGTCTTTGACATTGGTTATCTCTAATCTGACTCCAAACTTGATCCAGCTCCATGCTGTGATGTAATCAATCGACGTGACCGAATTTAATCCTGTCTCATATGAACATCTTGCAGTGAATATCTTTACACGCTTACCATCAAGCAGATCTTTAGCCATCTTTTCACAGACAAGATCCATGTCATCTCCTATGTGGTCAGCACCTTGCCAACCATCATAGGCTACAAGAGTCCTGTCTAGGTCATAACCAACCCAACTAATGTCATCTTCACCAATGTAACCTGTGCTGTCATAAAGATCATTTGTGTGCTGTGATATATATATTCGTGTAATTCCTCTCATTACTTTTCACCCTTCCGAATCTTGTCAATGGCTTTCCATCCACAATAGCGTTCTTCAGTTGAGAGTTTTCTTTTTTCACCTGTCTCGATTAGTTGCTCTAGGAGTTTTAGTCGATCCTGTTCTTTGGGTTGAATAAAATCTTCAGCCCATGGGTGAATCTTAATTACTTCTTCAAACATTCCTTCAAAGACATCTCTGTATTCGTTCTGTGTTCGCTTGCCAGTTCTTGACCTGCCCATCTCTGCAATAGTTCTTAGGTTAAACTGTGCAATGATGTTGGTGCATATATTGGTTGGCAGAACTCCTCTGGCATCTTCTACTGCACAACCCATTTCAATCAGTGTGTCATAAGTCTTCTGTATGTCTGCCATGCACTGCACATAAGTTTCATGAGCATCTGGATTTTCCTTAACTGTTGGTCCAGTTACGTATTCAAACTGATCCATGTTTAACAAACGCATTGTCTGTTGGGCATAACTGCCAGTCCTTGTCCTAACAAACTGGTGAGTGAATGCTCTGCTAACTCCAGATATCTCGAATGTGTAATTCACAAACTCCCAACTGCTTGGGATTGTGTTAGCCATGTATGAAAGCTCCTCTTGCTTTTCCTCAATGGACATATTCTTGATCTTGCCTCTGGTCTCATCACCTTGAGTGAGCCTAGTGCTCTTCGTATAGATCAGCTTATCAACTGCTCCGTATGTATAATCTATTAATTTTACTTTCATTTTATTTTGGTTTTATGGTTGTGGTTGTAATGGCTAGTGCCAGAAAGTTTTTCTATCTTGCGAACATCATCAACTATTGCATCCATGAGCAATGGTCTCCAAGTTGCGAATCTGCCTAATGAATAGACATTGTATTCCTTAGTCAAGAAGTAAATAAACTCCTGTCTCTCATGCTCGTCTATGCTTAAAATTTTTCCAAATGGCTGTGTGTGAACTGTCTCCTCTTCTATCTCAATGTCTGTTGAGTTTAAACTGCACAATGTGCTGAGGAAATTGTAGACAACTTGCCTAGATCTTTCAGAGACATCAACATCACACTCTATGATTAAATCATCTCCATGAATGCTTCCTCTATACCAATGAGTAAATAGAGAAGAGTTATAGATTGTTTGATGCACTCTGCTCATTGGCTTCTTAAGCTTACACCTAATTACATAGATTGGCTTAGCACACTCCATAAATTTAATATCTGTCTTCCAATCAACAATCCGCATCATAACAGGCATTGGTAAAGTGCTTATGGTCAAGTCACCAGATTCCTTGCATCCTTCAATATTAGCTTTGCCTATTGTCACTCCATATTCTACTTCAATGCTGTTAGCCATTTGTTGAACGAAGTCATTAGGTGCAAGATATCTAACACAACGATCAAGATTCCATATGCTTCTGTCCTCTATAGCTCCTGTAGCTTTAAGGCTGTAGTTGTTAGCATCTTGCACTGATGGTTTGTCCTTGTAGCCATTGTGGGTATACAATGACTTGTTCACCTTAATTTTTTGGAATGGTATTCCAGTTGCTTCACTAACACTTTGATTGCGGAATCTTAATACAGCTTTGTGCAAGTCTGGAAGCTCATTTTTAGCTTCAAAAACTGTTGGGCATCTTCTCCGCATCATGTTTGCAGCAAGCAGACCTGCCATTCCTGCTCCTAATATATTTGTGTTTTGCATTTTAATAATAATTTAAATATTTAATGATATTTATAGAGGGATAAATTGCCACACGCTACAATCCCCAAAATAACGTGTGGCAATGACTTGTTCAGTTTTAGAACGGAACTTCTTCTGTAGTGTCTGGAGCTTTGCTTTCTGGCTCACCTTCGTGAGCAGTTGCTTTAACATCACCAGCAATGATCTGTTCACGGAAAGCTTTTGCATCGTTATACAATTCCATTCCATTGTCGATCTCTGTGACATTATTACTGCCAGCAATCTTCCAGCCAAACCAATTGCCTTGGTCATTAGATTCTGGTGCTGTAGTAAGCTCATATGTCCTGTAAAACATTGCAGGGTTAAATGATCCATCACCATCTGCACGAATAACTCTTAATTGGTTAATCATTGTATTCCACTTCTTAGACTTCTTAATCTGACTGCCATGCATCGATAGAGCATATGGGCTGTAAGATCCATCTTCATTTAACACGTAAATGTAATACTCTGCACAAGGCATAATGATGTTTCCATCCTTGTTTGTGAATTGACCACGATCATCACGCTTGCAACTGTTTAAAGGATAATCACCTTTGTGGACATTGACGAGTCCACCACCTTGCTTGCGTGGCTCCCATTCTAGGTATGTTTTAGAGTATGTGATTGGCAGAACTGTAATGCCTTCAGATCCATCAATCAATTTCTCTTCTGCATTATCAATAATCATTCCTGCTTTAGCACCATCAACAGATTGCACCTGTTCACTTAATGCTTGCAGAATCTTAAGACGAGGAATGATGTAATCATCCTTGCCCATTTCCTCTTGTCCTGCTCCACCATCTTCTTCAAATGATGTAACTGACAGTGTATTCTTAGTTGCTTTTGCTATTTGTTTTTTAGCCATCTTTTATTTATTCCTTTATTGGTTATTAGTTTAGAGACTAGAGCTTTTTTCTGCCTAGTTTTAACTCTGCGATACTGCCTGTGTAAACATTAAATATATCCAAGTCCACATCTGTGCCTTGTGACATTTGTTCTTTTACCCAAGCGGTAAGTTGACCTGTGTGAACTGTATCATTTACCTCTACATTAAGTCCTAAGCTTTGCAGCTCACGCACTGCACTGTCTTTACGCTCAATGTCACCTTTTTCAAATTGTACATCTAGCTTAGACTTGATCAATGATCCTGCACCATTCACAGCAAGTGATTCTAAAGCCATATCTCTTTTCTCTTGCAATTGCTCTCTCCTGTAAGCATCCTTTTCTTTTGCAATAGATGTAATGGTAGGGATTGATGCCTTTACGAAGTTTTTAACAGATACTTTTATTCCATCCTTCGTTTCAAAGCTTTCTATTCCTAGCTCACTCATAGCTTCTGGAAGGTGAATTGTATCAACTTCTTCTGCATATTTCATAAGCTCTTTTAAAACAATCTTCTTGTCTTCTATTTCATTAGAAAGCTTCTTCCGATTGTCTAAAAGACTTTGCAAAGTTGTGAAATCTTCTGAGGGTGATGCTTTGTCTTGTTCTATATTTTGATTATTCATAATTTTATTTTTATTGGGTAGTAATAACCACCATTAGCACTGCTGGGTCTCTTAGACCAGAACAGATAGTTTATCTCTTTGAATCCCATGTCAACTAGCACCATAGGCACTAACCATTGCACGGATGGATCTGCGAATCCAACCCACAGAAGAAAGTCTTCCTTGGGATCAAAATCCTTTAGACGCAATCTAGCTTTTTCAACTGCTGCACCTGTGTCTATATAAACTCTATCTCCTTTATCGAAGATCGCTTTTATTGCTCCATGGTCTGCAGCACTGCTCAGATCTGGCGTCCAACCATCGCTTTTAGGCAGTGGCTCTTGCATTAAATATACTTTGCTCATTTTATTATTTTTTGTTGTTTTGGTTTATGTCTTTGCAGGTCTTGATTGATTCTGAATATCCTCTTTTTACCCAGAAGTGCCTCCATCCTTTTTCTATTTCTTCTATTAAAACTTGATCGCACGGAAATATATAATTTGTGTGCTTGATTATCCAATACTTTTTTCTCTCATGGTGCTCAGCAATCTTGCTCCCACGAAATGTCTGTTTATAATTAGTATGGCTCATTCTCCAGCAGTTGATTTGTTTGCTCTACATCTTCATTTCCTAATCCATCTTCATAAGCATTTGCGATTCGCTTCTTGTCCTCTTCATAGCTTTTCATCCAATAGTCAATGTTGCGCAATGCCCACAGTCTTTTGACACAGCCTGTTGATAATGATATCTGTGCTGGAAACTGCACTGCTCCTAATTCTTTAAGCTTTCTGCCTAGCCAATGATTTGTAACGCTCTTGCCAAATTTCTTTTTTATGACTTCACCTAAATCTGTTACGCTTATTACATCACACTTGAATGGCCAATCAGAATGCTCTAGTCTGTCTTCTATGAATTCATCTATAGGCATCTTGGTTGCTGATATGGCGATCTTTTTACCTTGTGTCATTGGTGCATGACTCTGTGGATTAAAGTTCTTTAAGTCTCTGTTCAAAAACCAATGCAATATGGCAGAGTAATTTTTGCGAGTCCAATCCCATAGCTTTTTATAATACATTGATGACTTGGGTTGAACGTCTGAATAGATCATGCAGTATCTGCGATCGTCCTTATCTAATATTATACTGTCATCATAATTTGTAAATGCAATTAAGTTAGCCACATTCCTCATCTTATAAGTTGGCTTGTGCATCTCTCTAATCTGGACAATGCTTTGCGTAATTATAGGCTTGAGCTTATTCATCAATTCTAATCTGCCTCTTGCCATAAGCTCTTCAATAATAATTAAGTGTGAAGACTTTAACCAACCAGTATAGATTTCATGAATCTCATCATTGCTAGGCATAGAGACGTTTGTCTCACCTAACATGTTCAAAAGAATATCACCAATGTATGATTTGCCTGTGCCTTGGTGTCCACGAATGATAAGCATCCAAAGAATTTTTTGTCCTTTATTCTGCACATTGTATGCCAAGTAATCATAAACAATATTGCACTCAGACTCATTGGTGAACATGTATTCAAAATGATCTGTCAATGGTGTGACATCACCTGCCAATGGCTTGACCTTGCTTGGTCTGTAAAGATTGTAAGTCTCATGACCAGTTTGCTTATCGACATAAACGATTGGCTCTCTTGGGTCATAGGTAATTGATGGAAACTTTTTGAATTGTGGATTGCTGATTGCATCCTTGGCTGCAGTTCCACGCTCAACCAAATGTGCATATTCATCGCTGTATTGCTCCTTGTCATATTCAAGCATTGACTCAACGTGATGGAATCTCTTAGTGCTGATTGTATACACCCATCCTGTTGGTTGATTGGGCATTAACATCTCGTTACAAAAGGTCTCAGCTTCGGTGTCTGTAAGCTGTGTTATTATGTCCTCATTGCCATCTGTTATTACATCATCAATGCCTTTGCCTGCAGCCATTGGCCAATGCTCTATAACTGGATGTGCTAATTGGTTGTCTCTTATAGCACAATACAACTTTGCTAATGCCACCCCAACCTTAGACAACTCCTCTTCTGTTGGATCATTAGCACCATCTTTATTGGTGTAAGGATTTGGTTTGTCTTTGTCAGCATCAAAGCACAACAGAACTTTCTTTGGCTTCAATTCCTTAATTGCATCAAGTGCCATACGCCAACTTGAAACACCAGATATGCTAACTGTGTAGACTCCTGTATATTCAGTAGCAATCTCA
>Ga0181421_1000374_pt1 | contig 12969 bp, 11 predicted proteins | sample 44SPOviralmetaG_FD_130146 | JGI IMG/M metagenome (GOLD analysis project Ga0181421, IMG submission 130146) | Marine viral communities from the oligotrophic San Pedro Time Series (SPOT) site, San Pedro Channel, CA, USA - 44 SPOT_SRF_2013-06-19 | ecosystem: Environmental > Aquatic > Marine > Strait...
ATTCTTTTCCCACGCCAACTGTAATACTTCACTTCTATTATACTTACCTGATTCTACTACCGCTTCGTTGCCCTTCCAGTCGACAATTTTATACATAGACATACGTCCTCCGTTAATGGTTAATAAACAAATGGTCATTTTAAGGCTTTTACTCATGCTGACCAAACACGAGAGGAATGGGTATGAACAGACCCACAGGATAAACCTTTAACCTACGATGGTACCATCTAAAATTTAGATAGCAAATCTATTTTACTTGCGATGATCCGAAGTAGAATCCAACGAGTGCTAGCATAGTCTGTCTGACTTCAGGTAGTAGCACATATCCTTGTAATTCTATCCAACCATTTCCTTTACTAAACAAACTTCCAAACAGGAATCCAAAAATACCACCAGTTTCGCCTGCCTCGATAGTTACTGGCTCATTAAAAAACGCCATCATAAATGGTGCAAAGATCACAGCGAACAGAGTACACAAAGCGATAGTTCTACGAACGATAGCACCCGCCTGTCCATCACGACTAGCCGCACGATCAGCGGAGTCATCAGCGACACCTTGCTTCTTAATCATATTCTCAACCATTGCAGTCTGCGATTGTGCCTGTGCCGCAATTAGTTTCATCACAAAGCCACTAAGGCTACCACCCAACATTGCCAATAATTCTACGCTCATTTAGCTTTTCCCATCACAGTTTTAGATTTTTGTTTTTGGCTTTTCTTTTTATCTTTACCTTTATTTATAAGAGTGTCAGCCATGCCGTAAGCACCTTTATCTTTAGCCGCTCTACGATAAACTTCTTCTAAATAACGCTTTGTTCCTTCATCCATATCTTCCATGTTAGATGGCATATTGGTTACGCCTTTTTCACGCTGTCTACGCTCGGCTTCCCGTTTCTTTCTAGCCTTGATGCGTTCTTCCTCACGATCATTTCTTTCCTTGTAGTTGTCAGATACTTGTTTTTTTGATTTTTCTTTCTTAGCCATTATCTATACCTCGCTGTTTTCTTTGCGATACCTTTTGGTTGTTTTACAAATTGTTTACCTTTTTTAGTTCCTTTACGTTTAGCTCGTGTTGTTGAGGCATACTCCTGTGGTGTGAGTGCTTTGATAGCCGCCTCTGGTAGATAGCGTTCGCCTGTAACAGATGACTTCTTACCAGACTTGGTACGCCACTTCTGCTTTGTCCATTTGTTTAACGCTGTCTGCGGTGCCTTCAAGAAGTGTATCCCCCACCTTTAGATTTATACATACGAGCTAGCATTTGTGCTTTACGAGCAGACCATTGCCCTGCCTTGCCACCCTTCGTGCCTGCCTTGATGCGGTTGAATAGTGTCTTACGCATGGTAGGTTTGGTGTAGTTTCCCGCTTCGTTTACTCTACTCATTTCAATAATTTTCCACTTAACAATGCTATACCCGCTAGAACTATCCCTACAAACAACGCACGACCAATCATCAAAGAGGTTGTATCTACAATCTTTAGTATCTGACCCAAGATGGGAAGGTGCTTGCTCTCTATATATTTAGATGCAGTCTCCACCCACTCTTTTTCTCTTACGCTAAACTGTCCGTCTTGTTTCATAATGCAAATTTTCTCTTTATAAATAATAATGTGACGGATGCTAGTAGAACAAAGCTAATACTAGCGGGTTCAGGCACATTGCAATCTGTTACTTCTTTGTTAAAAAATTTAAAAACTTCCTTACCTTGCTTCCCTTCGGTAAAAACATAGTTACCATTGACAGGATGCCAAGAATCCCAATCCCAATCACAATCAGGTTTTCCTTTATCGCCTCTAAAATAATCTTTAAATAAATCATATTGAGCTGGCTTCTCTTTCTTCGGCTCGTGTTTCTGGTGTTTGAACGGATTGCTTAATGACATCTCTTGCTTCTTTCTGTTCAGGCGTTAGTGCTTCGTATGCTTTCTGCATTTGTCTTTCTTTGCCAACCTTAACTCCCAAGAAAGATGTGGTGGTTGGTATAGCCACACCTTCATACTTACTTCCTATTGGTGGGGTAATAGTACCTGTCTCCACCAACTCATTCACCAATGGCTGTGCAACCTCGACTGCCTCAACCCAATTATTAGCAACCGCATCAGCTTGGAAGTAGACTCCACTACTCATAGCTATACAGCCACTCATTCCTATACTCTGAGCCTGTGCTACCACAGACTGTACTACTGTTTCTCTAGCTATCGATTCGGTGGCAATGTGGTCACGAACATCGAAAGACTTGCTAGTGCTTTCATCAGAGCTATAAACATCTCCCTTAGCACCCGACCTAGTAATCGTGCCTTTAATAATAACTTCTTCACCATCTGTAAAATACTCGCTCATTATTTTCTTATTAGTATATAGTTATAAAACTCTGACGCAGTAAAATCGGGTAGCGTAGGAAACTGTACTTGCAACTCCTTGTACTCTGTATATTTTTGTACGTCTGCAAATATATCCCACCAAAGCATTTGTTTATGTTTAATGTTAGAGCAACAGTTTCTTACTATATCTAGTCTGTCCTTCTTAGATACAGCGTCTATAAAATGATCGATAAGTAATGTATCGCACTCACCAACATAATCGTTAGCATCTGCATTTATTACAGTTATGCGTTTCATTATATCAGGGTTGAGTGCCTGCTGTATCTCAATAACATCTGGGTTATATTCTATAACAGTTATCTCAGATACATCTTTATTATCTAACAACCCCTTTTCACGAATAAGAAAACCTAATCCAGTACAGATGCAATGACCTTTAGCTATATCTACCTGAGCTTGTAACTCAAGAGCAGATGATTTGCTTTCTAGGTTCTCATACATATACCGCTTGTCATTATATACTAAAGTATATTCATTATGATCTGATCTAATCTCAGTATCATTTACTTTAATAGAATCTATGACAGGCATATCCATTACACACTACTCTTCTTTACCAACTTCTCAGCAATACTTAATTGATACTCAGCGACATTTAAAGCCCACTTCCCATCACTAGTTTCAAACGGAGAAGTGTGATGTTTTGTAGAGCCTGAATGACTCCAATAAGAATAATTCATTCGTTGACCCTCAAGGTCTGCTCTATCATTAGCTTCTTGATAGGTTGTATAAACTAGATATACAGGTGTTATTTCTTCAGTTTCCATATCTATACTCCCCAATAAGCTCTCTGTTCATTAAATGCTACTTCTGTATTTTCAGACGCACCAGAGTTTAAAATTATTACTTCACTTATTCCGCCATCAAAATAATCAGAGCCGTTGCCGTGACCAATGCCAAAATAAAATCCAGTTATACTAGTATTAAATGTATCAGTTACATTAGCATATCTACCATTAGTAGTATCTGATCTAAATACTGTAGCTGTACCAGATGTTCCAGAAGGTTTAGCCATAGCTAAAAGAGTCGGTCTAGTAAGACTTGTTGTTTCTCCTGCTGTAACATTTATACCATCACTACCACCCGCTTGAAAAACAGTCCAACCCGCAGATGAACCACCTAAATATATAGAGCCTGCTATCGGAGTTCCCCCTGACTCTTGATACTGAGCTATAACTGGATGCTGGTCTGAGTAACTTGTTGTGTTACTTTCTGCATAAACAAGAAAACCTGTGTCAGTATCACTTAATAAATTCATAAATCTATTTGGGCTCATAAAGTTACTCGAACCATTAAAATTAAATTCAACATCTCCGTTACTATTTGTTAGTAAACCTGATGATGTACTCAATGTTGGTTGATTAGCGGCTGAAGTTTGTGTTGCATTATATATGTAGGCATCTTTTATATCGTAAATCTGAGTACCACTTATTGAAACAGTAAATGCAGATACTTCCCCTACACCTTGTCTTGATCCACCTGAATTGCCCGCCAAAAACATTTCAGTTGAAACGCTAATAGATTGTCCAGTAACATCCGCAGTTCCAGATGTGCCATCAACATCAAAGGTTAAAGTATTACCAGACCTTGATAGCGTATATGTATGATCAGCTCCATCTGATAATGTGGCAGATGTAATAGCAAGAGTTATATCTACATTATTAAATGAGGCTCTAGTACTACCTCCTCTACCTTTAGTAGACAAAATTTCTATGCCATCACTTATTGAATCAATGTTTTCTAAAATTTGAAATCCATTAGCTCCATCTACAGTTTGTTTAAATGTTCCAGAAATAACAAACTCGTTTGAGCCTATACCATTAAGGTTGATTCCAGTTCCTACTTGAAGTATTATTCCTGTTAGCGGAATAGTAACTGTTTCTGTATTTTTAGATTGGTTGTACCAAATAGAAACATATAAAGAAGAAGCTCCTCTAAAATTACTTAGAGTAGATGTAGAACCATCAGATACTAATGTTACTGGGGAGTTATCACTTACTAAACCATTAGAATCAAATGATACATCTGCCTCTGCGTTATCGCTTGATCTTCGAGTACGCAAAGCATAACCAGTATAACTAGGTACAATTTTACGAACTGAATAAACAATATTATTATCTAGTTGTCTAGCGTCAGATGGAAGTAAACCAACTTGCCTTGTAGCAAGCTGTCCTAGATTTAACCGTTGAGACATATTATACCTCTTGGATGTCTAATGCTCTAATATTTACTGTACCACTTGCTTCAATATACTGCCCTGCTTTAAGTACAAATGGACGAGTAATACCATAGGGTGGGATACAAGCATTTCCATTAGCCGCAGATGGGTTAGTAATATCGTTTGTTGCCTTGATTGCAAACCACACAACCGCTCCGCTGTAGTCTTGAATTTCTACAATACGGTCATTATTAGCATCAAACTGTAATCCTGTATTAGCCGCAGTAATCTTAGCATCAGTAGTGCTTAACCCGCCAACTTGAATAGCAGTCCCATCTTTTTTAAATTGCTTTGCTTGAAACATCTTTCAACCTCCGTTCATTGTGTTATATATACATTAATATCTTTGTCAAGTATTTTCTTTAAAAATAACTTGATTTGCTTTTCTTATTCTTCTTTTCGTAAACTCCTGAAGACACCCCGAAAAACTCTGGTATCGTTAGTGTTGCACCTTCAAATAATGTTAATTCTTGCTTATGTGCTTCTATTGCTGTCTGAAATAAGATAGGTGTCAGAGACTGAAGTGCGGCTTCGCTCTTGCTTATATCCTGTCCTGTAACCCAATCTTCTCCATACACAAACTCATGAAAGATACCGAATGGTGGTGACAGCTTCCACTTAACAAAGTTTGAGCCTGCCCTCCATAAGTCAATCTCGTCATCTGGCACAGCCCCCTTCTTGATAGCTTGTGCTAGTAATCTAAATGGCTGTTGAAAACCTGCCCATATATCCCAACGTCTGTCACCTATGACTATCTTACCAAAGTCAGAATCTTCTGGGTCATCACCCACTTCTGCACCCGCTAGTGCCGCAAGAGTAAGTACAGTCATACCTGCACCTAAGAACGAAAGCCATGTTGTCATTACCTCTGTCCGTAGCTCTGGATGCTTATTAAATATTTCAATTGACTTAGGAGCCATCTGAATTCGTGACATTGTAAATCTAGGTGAGAAGAACACTAAAGATAACTGGTCAGCCGCACCTGCAAATTTACCAAGATCACCACGACCTAACCCCATATTTATAAAGTTAGCCCAAGCCTCCATTGCTTTTTTATTGCTTCGTAAATCTGGATTACGCTCCATAAGGTCTATTATTATCTCAACACCTAGCATATTAAGATAGTTTACCATATGACGTTCTGACATTCTTCGTATTGTTTTAAATACAGGTATTCTATCACCTAGCCTAGATGTAAATGCTTCTTCACCCTGTATTAAACCGCCATCAATATCTCTGATAAATAAACCAAATTCTTCTAAGTTGTAATCTTCAGCTCGTTTGCGTACATATATATCCACTTCTTCTGAAGTTGTTTCTTTAAAGAAAGTCATAAAGGCATCTTTAAATACTTTGCTTGCTATAAATGGATGACGAACAGATAAATACAAACCTTGTCTAGCAACAGCAGACATATCAGCCATAGTCAAAGCGAGTCGTGGAAAACCAATAATATCTGCCAAGTGGTATTTGTATATTGGTATACTTCTACCACCAACAGGTATTGCAAATAAAAAGTTTTCTTCTTTGGTTTCTTCTAATCGTCTTATCTTTGACCTTAGTCTAACACGAAGTGCATTGAGCTTTCTTTCTAGCTCTAATACTTTTTCAGTTTTCTTTGTTCTCTTTTTCTTATTTAGTATAGTTGTAAAATCATTATTTTTTAATCGTACTTCTAACTCAGCAATCTGCTTTTCTAGTTTCTGTATAGCTCGTAACTCAGCCAGTTCTTCCTGTGCCTTTGTTACTGCTTCTGATCTAGCTTTTTTACTGCTCTTAGGATTGCCTACTTGATGAGCGGCTGTTCTAAGATTCTCAATCTTCTCACGAATCTTGCCTACCATTTCATCATCGTATATAGTATTAAGTGTATTAGCTAATCCTTCTAGTGCTTCTTCTAGTTTGTCTAGCTCTGCCAAAAACTCTTTTACATTCTTGGGGTTTGCACGAGTTTCTTTTTCTATATCAAACAACTTAGCCGCTAGTTCATTTACCTTTGTGTCTGCATTAGCCGCAATTTTAAGTAAAGCCATAAATGCAACATACTGTTGTCTTAAATCAAATGCGGGTAATGTGTGTCTAGCAATAGCCATTTTAATTTGATCTATTGTAAACTCTTTATTATCAACAACTAACGTATCTTGTATTTCTTTGTATATTTCTTCTGGAGATACTTTGCGACCTGCTTCTACGGCTCTGTTTACAAACACTTCAGCAAGTCTGGCTATCAGTTGTTCTTCTCTACCTTCGTAGTTTTCTGTGTCAATAACACCGCCTCTAAATCCACTAGCAGGTATGCGTTGTTCTTTACCACCAAACTTAGCTCTAAAGACAATCTTTATTTTATCTAAGCCTTTTCTTAATAGTTCTTCCCCTTGAGCGGCATTTCTTTTAAAAAATGCGTTTTTCTTAGTGGCTTGCTTCTCAAAATCTTTTATAATTTTATCACTTTCTTCTGAAGCAATCCTCATCTCATCAGATGTATCAAGAACAGTTGATTCTATTTCATCTTCTGTTTCCTGCATTTCATTGAATGTATTAGTAATAAAATCTAAATCTTCTTTTTCCAAAGCACCGCCATTAGCACGAATAGCTTGTGTTAAATAATATTGTAAATCTTTTGTTCTACCTTGCCAACGCCTATAAGCTAAAGCCCGTGCCTCTTGTGTGCCTGCTACTGTATATGCTGATATTAGTTGATTCATAACTTCAGCGGCAGAATCTCTAGTTGCCTCTAAGTCCATAGCAATATCTGTATGTCCTCTGGCATATGCACCGTCAATAGATGCGTCTAGGTCTCGTATTTCTTTTAGTAAAATATTTATAGCTACTTGAAAACCAACCGAATGCGTTACAATGTCTTGGCTTCCAACAGCTAGGCTTTCAACAGCTATTTGATACATATTTTTTATAAAATAATTTGAATCAAATTCACCATTTAATGTGCCATAAGTCTGTAAAGCCGCTTTAGTGGCTTCTAATAGACCTATTCTTTCGGCAGGTGTGCGTTTTTCTAATCCAAGAGCTTCGATAATGTTATCGATTCCTGCATTAGTAAAATCAAAGTTTATTTCTTCTCCAAAGATAACATCAAAGTCTGCTTCATCTTCGGTTCTTTGTTCTTTTGATTGATTAAAACTTTCAAATGAAACAGATACTATTGGTCTTCTAGTTTCAGAAACTCCTCGTCTATCCCCATCACCGACAGGGTCTCCGACCAACTGAGTTCCGTCTTGAGTATCTCTTCGTACATAGGCTGTGCCTTCTTGATTTCTTCTATCAGCATCGGTTCTATATTGAGTCCACTCGTAGCTATCCAACTCGTTATTGACTGCTTCTTCTCTGTAGCTTTCTTTTCCATATTCTTCTCCAATAGCAGAGCTAAGTGATTTTTTTATACTTGATTTTATATTATCGGGAAAGATTTTTCTTATTTTTTCCCAAGTAATAGATTGTAATTCTCTAGGCAAAACTCCTAGCTCTTTAGCTGTATCTCTGTAAGCATCAGCTAATAACCCGTAAACCAAAGATGACCTATTTTCTATATCTCCTTCTTCTTTCTTTCTTAGGTTTTTAACCATAGGGCTAGAAGAAAATAGTGCTTTAACACCAACATCAGTTCCAGAATGAGGGAACATAAAAGCGGCGGCATATGCGTGAGTATCTATTGTAACATCATTATCAGATGATGGTTGTACTATATTGTTATAGAAACTTCTAACTTTATGGGCTTTACCAAGTTTATCGCTAATGTTTTCTATGCTTCCATCTTCTAAAATTGAAATAGCTTTATATATTTCAGAGTTAGAACCAAACCCATGCCTTGCAGGAGTGCCATCTTTTTTAAGTTTTATTTCAACAGGAACACCTTCTGGTGCTAAAATATCGAAACTTTGACCGTGTGTATGCAATGAAATAATTCGTGTAATAAGACCTGCATAAGCATTATACTCTCTGGAGTCTATTTCTAATGCTTCTCGTAAGGACATATTACTAATTTTTTCTACTAACTCTCTTCTCTTTTTTTGTTTAGCTTCTTGTTTAGGATTTAGTACAAATAAATCAATAGCATCAGACATAGCTGTTACATCTATTTTTTCATCTATATGATTTTGGTAAACATCAATAATATTTAATGCTTGCTGAACATTCATAAACCAATCTTTTTGAGGCGATTGAGTTGCGATAACTCCACCAACTTGATCAACAGTCAATCCAGTTCTAGCAGATACATCTCTAGCTATTGCATTAGCACCATCATACCATAATTTAGATCGTTCTTTAATATCATTTGGAACATCTTCATATAATGATTTTAGGTTATCTTTTAATGTGTTAATTAATAAATCTAATCTTTCAGATGCAGGCGTTTTTTCATCTGTTATTTGTTTGCCTAGTTCAGACTTAGAAAATGCAGGTGGAAATCCATTTAATAATTTTTCTATTGCTGTTTGTTTTTTATCTTCTGGTAATAATTCAGCACTAACATTTTCTATATCACCTTCCATAGATGTAGGCACTCTTTGCTCTACGCCACCCATTGCACGATCTGGGTTTTCGCTCATTTGTTTATATAGTTCTGGATAAAACTTTTTTAGTTCATTCTGAGCTGTTTTACTTAAATCATTAAGTGATAGGTTTTCTTTGCGTACCAATTCGTCTAGGTCTGGCAGATCAAATATATCTGTTTCAGCCATTATTTCTTTGCGTTCTTCTAGTGATAGTCTTTTTACCACCTTCATATCGCCACCTATAAGCCAATTACCCTTCATGTTAGGATTGGTTTTATAACGATAATATCCACCATTAGGTACTCGATCTGTAATATGTGCAGTACGAACATTAACAGAACCATCTTTATTTCTTTTAGCTCTATTGTTTGCTTCGGTTTGCCAATCTACATCATCAGCAAACTCTATTTCTGCCCACACTTGATCTGGCTTTCTATAGTTAGCTTGGTTGTTTTTTTTCTTACTACCTACAATACCTTTACCACCAATATGAGTAGCAGACACATAATCGCCCGCATGAAAACCACCACGAGCCGCAACAGTTTTAAGACCACGTTCCGCTTTTATTCTGCCGTCTTCAGTCAATGTACCCATCTTGGCTTCAATCCATTCGCCTTCTGGTATAACTTCATTAGCTCGTACAAATAACGGATACAACTTACCGTCTTTTCCTAATCTAAATAACTTGTAGCCTTTTACAGTTTTCTTTGGCTCTTCACCTTTAACTGGTTTTACAGACTTGGCTTCTTTATCTAAATCTCTACGCTGTTCTACGCCACCTATATCTTGCTCTTGTATTTCTTCTAAGGTAGGTGTGCCTACAGCTTCTATTTCAGCTAATTCTTCTTTAATTTGTTCAGCTTGTCTTGCAAATGGTTTTTTAGGATCAATATTATTTACTGCTTCATAATATTCTAAATCAGCTTCTAATGATTCTTTAGAGTCAAACTCTACGTTTTTCTTTTTATTTTTTCTTCTTTGTTGATACAATCCTTTTAATTGTGCGAGAGCAAAACTTTTATCACTAGCAGACGCATTAGGATCATTTATTATAGCTTCGTTTTCTAGAATTTTTTTACGAAAAGGTTCTGTTTCTTCTAAGGTAGCTGTACCTACAGCTTCTACTTGTTGTTCGGTAATAACTGTACCTGTAGAAAAACCACGCTCTACAGAACGCAAAAATCCTATAACTTCTGTTTCATCATTAGCTAATCGGATACCTGCAACACTTAGTATCTTGTTTAAAAATTCATATATAGATGTGCGTATAGACGGCAACGATGTGTACGATGAAGCCATAATACCCGCTAATTCTGCTATAGCTTCTTCTTTTTGTGCTACTTCAGAGTAGTCTGGATATAATGCCATAAATCTTTGTAGTCTTTCGACAAGCTCTGTATCACCACGACTCATTACTACTTCAAAGATACGATTAATTTGATCGTTATATGTGCCTTCAGTAAGTATGTTTTCTAGCAATGCGTGAAATGCTTCGTGTGCTATAGTAGTTTCGGACGCTAGCTCTTCGTTAATATGTATAACGCCTTTTTCGTAAAACCCACCACCCTCTTTGCCAGTAGCAGAGTTGTACTCTTCGGTGGTAGCGTATGTTTTTATAGTAACATTTGGTGCTATACGAGATAGTGCAGACTTAATACGAACTACTTGATCAGCAATGTTTTTTGCTTTTTTGTTACGAAGTTGGTTTAGTACACGACTTTTAGTTTCGGCTAGCGTCTCGCCTTCACGCTGATACTTTTTAATCTTAGCATCGTATTTGTCTGTGTTTAGTAAGTCATTTACTACTTTAGGTGTGAGTACAGCAAAGTCATCTTGTCTAGGATTAAACTTAGGGTCACGTCTTTTGTTGCGTATTAAAAAGTCTAGGTAATCTGTGTCACGATTGTTCTTAGCCCAAGCATTATATCGCTCTTGTGCTTTTACGTCACCATTTACACCCGCTACAAAATCATCACGAATATCTGGATGGTTGCCGATAAAGTTATCTAAATCCTCATCTGACATTGTTTCACGGGCTACAGTCCAGTCTTCTACCGTAAGCACCTGTATATCAGTCTCCTCAGCTTGCGAGAATTCGTTTACAGCGTCATTCGCCTTAGAGATGACATCTTGTATCTCTTCGGGCGTTTTAGCCAATACAGCCTGTTCTGCGAGGTCTAAAGCTATCTCCTCTGGTACACCCTGATTCTTGAGTTCTTTGTTTATGTTGTCTCGTCTCTTAACAGGGTCTTTTTCTAGTGCGGCTCTGTTCATTTGTACTTCTTGCACAGCCGCTTTGAACTCATCGGTTTGTACTGTTTCGATTACAGATGGTAAGCCCATACTAACTGCTACCGATGGCAATGCCTCAACCATAGCTTCAACGCCACCTTTAGATAGCTCGGCAATAGTTTCTATGTTTGCTTGGTCTTTTAACCCTGCACCAATATCTGCAATAAGGCTACGAGCTTCATCAGACTGCTCTAGTGTCATGCCAGTAGATTCTTGTACGATTTGTTGCAATCCTTCTTCTACAGTCTCACCAAGAGTACGGTACGCTAATATAAACGAACCTTTTCGAACAGCATTGCCAACAACTTTGTCGGTCATTAGTTTGTTCATTACAAAGTTAGTAAGACGTTTATTTACACCCGCACCAGTTATACCACCAAAATTTAACTTACCAATGCTAGGTAGGTTTACTAATCGTTCTATTAATGCATACGGCACACCCGCTGTGTTTGCTATAGCGGTAGCACGTTTAAACTCTTCGTCCGACATATTTGCTACATCTTTGTCAGATAAATAAGCCTCAAGCATTGTCCCTGCACCCTGTTGCTGTAGGTATGCAATGTTTACAGCTCGACCCGCATTAGCAATAACTGCACCTGCGGCTGTACCAGTACCACCACTACCAATAGTTGTTGCAATAGACCCAATAGCAAATGGAGCGGCTATCAAGCCTTGCTCTAACATTAATGGTGCTGATTGTGTTGCCGTTAGAAATGCTCTTTTAGGGCTAAAGTATGATCTGTCACTATAGTCAAAAGCTGAACCGATAGCTTGTTGCACCTCTGCTTTTTGCCTTATTAGGTTAGCTACTTCTTCTTTGTCACCACGAGTAGCCGCAAATGCAATACGTTGGTCTGTTGCAATATTATATAAACCATATCTATAGTTGCCACTAATATCACCACTACCTTTTACTACCGTACCAGTAGTAGGATTATATTCTAAATCTCTATTTAGCTTACCTGCCATTACATCTTCATAGTAGCCACGAATAGGACGTAAAGGTAAACTAATATCAAATGGTGCTAACTCTGGTTTCGTAACTTTTGGAGCGTCCTGCGGTACAGCGTTTGCATAACGATCTGCATTGCTAACAAAATAATTATCATCTTCCTCAGTAAACTCACTCTTTCGTTTAGCAAGAACTCCTTCATAATCGATATCTTGATCATCTGGAATACCCTCCTCTAGGCGTATAAGGTCATCATATATATTGCCATTAGTGCCACGATTTATTGAGTCCATTGAATCGCCACGCTTTGCACCTTCAAATGCATATAGAGTCGATTGTGCTTCCTCTAATGAAGTAGTTGTATTGTTATATGCTGACACTTCTTCGTCAGACATAGTTTCTCTAACGTCTGTATTTAAAATAGAATTAGGTGTAAACTGTGGTTTTTCGTCATCATCAAAAGAATATCCTGAGTTACGAAAATCTTTTATCTTCGTTCGGATTTCATCTTGAGTATAGCCACGTTCTGCACCTGCTATAATAAAGTCAGATTGTTTCATGTTTACCTTTCTGGGAAAAATTCATCTACAGGGTCAAGTGTTACATTGATACTAG
>Ga0181421_1000376_pt1 | contig 12957 bp, 8 predicted proteins | sample 44SPOviralmetaG_FD_130146 | JGI IMG/M metagenome (GOLD analysis project Ga0181421, IMG submission 130146) | Marine viral communities from the oligotrophic San Pedro Time Series (SPOT) site, San Pedro Channel, CA, USA - 44 SPOT_SRF_2013-06-19 | ecosystem: Environmental > Aquatic > Marine > Strait...
ACTTCTATATTTTTAGGTATTTAAATTCTGGTAGTGAAGATAATCGATTCCAAGCATGGGTAAAGTGGCAAGTAACTGGTCTAATTCAGACTTCTGCAATTTTTACTAATGATCTTACTGTTGTTACTCAACATAAAGATGAATATACACTTAGTTCTGTATCACTCGATGAGTTGCCTACAGGAGACGTTGTAGCAACTTCTACAGGCATTACAGGTAATCCATGCCTAGACATGGCTACAAGGCCCGTACAGCCTGCAGGAGGTGTCAATGCGGTGGTGTATGATTCAACCAATGACATAACTAAAATCTATGTACCTTTTACACCATTTGATAATAAAAAAGGTATAATGTTATTTGCTACACCAGTAGCAGATGTAGGTACTTCTTCAGCAGTTGATGCTGATGCAGGTTACTATTTAGAAGCTACAGCACGTACTGAAGTTGGTACAGGTTACTATTACTTTGAAGTAAAAGGTGATCAAACTAGTTATTCTGATGGTATTGTTATAGGTTATTCTTATGATTTTGAAGCAACTTTACCTAAATTTTATTTTAGAGTATCTGCAACAGAAACAGATTTTTCATCTTCATTAACTATATCAAGAGTAAAATTTTCTATTGGGACTTCTGGTCCTATTCTATTCAGTTCAAAAGCTGATGGTTCTGACGAATGGAAAAATATAGAATATGCAACTAATGCTAATTCTTATCAAGCAAACAGTCCTACAGTACAAAATCAACAACAATTTACTGTACCAATCCATCAACGTAATACTAATTTTGAATTAAAAGTGACAAGTAATTATCCGTATCCAGTTACATTAGTTTCTATGATGTGGGAAGGTGTCTATTCACCACGTTTCTATAGGAGGGCTTAAATATGTTTAATCCGAAAGGTAGTAATCTTCTAGATGAACAGCTTGCTGTATCTGGTTTAGAGATGCAGTGGATTGGCCCTGCTATCGCCGCTGTAACAGCAGTTGTAGGTGGCGTCATGGGTGCTAACCAAACAGCAGAGAACAATGCCGCTAACAAGAAAGCTGTAAAAGAACAGAAAAAACTTCAGCAAAAAATAGCTAAATCAACTAATAAATATAATGCTGAAGCATTTGAAGCTAATGTTCAGAATTATTACGATAACAAAGAATATAACTGGAATACTACAATTAAAAATTGGAAGTATAACCAGCAAATTCAAGACTTACAATATTTACAGGAAGTAAAAGCATATCAGGGTTCTATTGAAAATACCAAAAATCAGTTAGCTTATAATAAATCTGCTGAAAGAGAGGCTTTTAGAACTGAACAAGAAACTTTTGCTCAAATTTTAGCATCAGATGCATTTAGTCGTGAAGAGTTAATGTTGCAAAATCTTCAACGAGAAGATGATGCAGCTCTAATGCAAGCTGGTAGATCAACTGCAAAGAGTATTCAATCTGCAAGTGCTTTAGGTGGTCGTGATCGTAATATGTTAGATATTAATCTTCAAAACCAAGCAAAGGCATCAGTACAATCAATTCGTGATATTGCTGTACAAAGATTTCAAGATGATCAACGTACTAAAGCTGCAATGATGATTAAACCTGATAAGGCTCCTAATCTACCTGTTCCTAAACTATCTCCTGATCAAATTTTTGTCCCTCCTCAAAAATCTGAACCAGGTTATGTACCACCAGCAGTTACACAAAACCCGTGGTTGCCATTAGTACAAGGTATAGGTTCAGCAGCTGAGTCCGCAGCTAACATATCGTCAAGTGACAACTTTTAAACTATGGCAAGAACTGTAAAGTATCAAGGTGCATCGCGCAGTAAAGGTTATCAACCTGCTCGCGTTGATGAAAGTAATGTGGCGCGTCTACGTGAATCCAGTCAAAGAACTGTTAACAACATGCAAGCAATTGCAGACGCTACTATTAAAGATAGAGAAAGAGTAGCACGTGAAGTAGAAGAAAATCAACGTGCAGAAGCAGAAGCAAAGCAAAAGAATTTTGGTATTCAATCCCGAAATATGCAAAATAAAGCTGATCAATTATCTGCTGATAGATCGGCTGCTCAACAACAATACGAAATTAACAGAAAAGAAACAAGCCAATTCTTTGAGTCGTTATCTAGTATAAGTAAATCTGCAGGCCAAATTTATAACAATATTCAAGAGAAACAAGAGCAAAAAGAATATGAGGACCAATCTAAAGAGCAGGCAACACAGGTTGAGGAATACATCCAGTCTCAATACACTGTTGATACACAGAAACGCGGTGTTCAACAAGTACAGACTTTAAATGAAATAGAAAATCAAGGTGCTGATCCACTTGTTACTGAAAAAACTATTTCAAAGGTAAGTGGAAATGCAGAAGCACATAGTATCTCTCAGTCAGCTTCATATGTTAGTTATGGTGGTTTACCAAAAGGATGGAATAACTATGTTGATTTTCATACAAAGGAAAAAGGTTCTCCTCTAAGTTATGAGGAAAAGATAGCACTTGTTCATGAGTATAAAGGAAAATATATTATACCAACATTAAAAAAGTTATATAGTTCTAAATCAGTTATAGCAAAAAAGCTTGTAGGAAAAATAGATAATTTTTTTGATTCAGTTCTGAAAACAGAAAAAGCTGGAGAGGTGAAACATAGAAAAACATTAAATTATGAAAAAGCTAAAGAAACTCTAGCGACACTTGGTCCTGAAGAAATTGGAACATATTTACCTCTACAATTAGATATAATTAATAGAAATCATGGAGGTGACTACACTAAAACTTTAGATGATTTACAAGAAATATTAGGAACATCTATTGGTGAAAACGGTAAATATGTATATGGAATTGATGATATTATTAACTTACCTATGGCTTCACATCCCTTATCTACACCAAGTAATGTTAAAACATTTGGTGAATTATTTTCTACTAGAGTTAATAATATCAGAGCAGACAGGGTAACAATTGATAAGCAAGAACGTAAAGACCAAGCAGATCAAGATAAAATTAGCCAAGAACAAACAGAAGCAGAGTTTATGGAAATGGCACGAGCTGATCCTACACCTGCACGTATTGATGATTTACAAGAAAAACATTTTGAATTGTTTGGGAAACACTCTCAGCAATTAAAAATAATGGCAGATCATTATACAACTGATCAAAAAACCACAAATTCTGCTGTTCAAGAAATTCTTAAACTTAATCCTGATCAGTTAGATGAGACTCATTTAGCAATTATTAAGGGACCAAATGTTTCTCAAGACGCTGAAGATAAATTTATGGCACGATGGAATACAGGACTTCGTGATCCTGAACATAAAAAAGCTATTGAAAGGATTAAAAAGTCTGGTATTCAAGTGCTTGCTGGTTCTACTGCTTTAGGTACTACTAAATCAGGAGCACCTGGGGTTCAAGGGGCAATACTGAAGTATGAACGAGATTTAAAAAAACTTGCAACACAAATTTATGGAGATGGTAAGGGAATAAATGCAGCTGATGCCTATGATAAAGCAAATAAACAATTGATGGAAATTATTGAGAAGGGCGCAAAGAATGAAGAATCACCATGGTATAAAAAAACAGTAAAAAATAAAGTTACTTACCCTGAAATTGAACCTAAAAATATATCTGCAATAGAAGCTACTTCTAGAAAAATTGAAGAGAATAAAAATTACGTTAAAGAAAATGGTGTAGAAGCTTTTTTAAATATTCCTAACTCGGTTATGACAGCAGAAAGGTTAGAGGATGTTGCTGAGAATTATGGTAAACCAGATTTTAGAGCTAATTCTGAAGAGATAGCTCTTTTAGCAATGACACAAGGTTTACCATTACATGAATTGTATAACAGACAATTTAAAGCTGCAGGTCGTACAGAACGATTTGGTTCTCCTTTAGAAAAAGAATCTGGTCCTATGTACACACCAGAAGAGCAGAGGATTTTAAATGATGTTTATGCTAGTGCAGCTGCTAAAAGAAATACGCTGCTTAGTGCTAGTGGTAATAGATCATATACTACAGATCCACAAAATATCAGACAAAATTTTCAAGGTATTTCTGGTGGTGTACCGCCAGTTAGAGGTGCTATTGGAACAGTTGATACGCAAAAATTTAGAAATGCAATTACCAGCAAAGAATCGACAAATGACTACAATGTGGTGAATAAAGATTCAGGAGCGATAGGGATTGGTCAAGTCATGCCAGAAAATGTAGGTCCTTGGACACAAAGATATTTAGGGAAACAACTAACACCAGAACAATTTAGAGCATCGCCTGAAGCACAGGATGCTGTGATTGACGGACGTTTTAAAGACATGATTACCGAACAAACCCAAGCTGGTTATTCCAGCGACATAGCAATCCGTAGGGCAGCATCAGAATGGTATTCAGGCCAACCAGATCTATACAACAATACAGACCCGCAAGGTAAATATCCTTCAATCAATGATTATACCTTAGATGTATTAGATAGATATTACTCACAATAACTATTGGACAATTCTAAATGAATGAAGAAGAACTGTTGTAGGTAGAGATGGGTAGACACCATATAAAGATGGTGTAAACAAGGCTAGTATTAGCCGAGATCAAGCGCGTGCTGCTTTAATATCTGCACGAGAAGATTTTATGAACAATTTTAGGTAAACTCGACACTAACTAAATTATGGAATATGATATTGAAGAAAAGTTTAGGTTGGATCCTGGTGAACTTGAGTTATCAGATGAACTACAAGCTGAGCGTGATTTAGAGCAGCAACAATCCGCTGAGGAAGCTGCTCAAGCTCAGTTGGAACAACCACCTTCTACGGAAGTACAAGACTCTTCTCAAACTGATCCTGTTGAACCTACGGGTTCGGAAAAAAAAGAAGAAAAAGGTTTTTGGGATTTATCAGGGTTTGGTCAAGATCTTAGTTATTTTGGTCAACCCCTTGAAGAAACTAATCAACAAGTTAAAGAACGCTTAAGCTCTCCTGGTCAAGGTGTTATTGATTTTGCTACAGAGGTAGTGAATCGCATTCCAGGTGTTAACATTCCTAAGCGTACACCTTATGAAGATGACATTGCTGAAGCATCACGTAAAATATCTTCTGTTGTATTACCACAACTTACTATTGCTGGTAAGCTGAAAACATTAGGTGCAACAACTAACGCAAGAGTTGGGGCAAGTTTAGGTAAAAGTAAATTTGTTCAATTTATGGGTGATAAGGGTGTAGAAGCTGCTACATCACTAGGTATTGGTCTTGTTAGTAGTGAATATACAGAAGATAATGCTACTGGTACTGTAAAAAAGTTATTTCCTGAAACTTTAGACTTTATCCCTGATAGTATTGCAACTCTTGATACTGATTCTACAGATATTAAACGGGAAAAAAATATCCGTGAAGATCTTGGTTTGGGTTTCTTTACAGATCTTACTATTGGTGCTGCTAAATTTATTGCAGCTGTTGGTGGAACACAAGCAGGTTTGCGTAATTCTACTAGATTAGTAGGAGAAACACCACAAGCAAGAAGATGGTTAAAAGAAAATGCATCACCACCACCTTCTACTGACCCAACTGAATCAGTATTAGAAGCTTTTGCAAAACAAGAAGATGCTCTAGATGAATTAGGAATGTATAACTATTCCTTAAATAATAATCTAGATAAACCTCTTAAAGGTGTTCATGACTTATTTGATTATACTGAAACTGGTATAAGAACTGTAGATGAATTAGGTGCAGTTGGTGCTTCTATTGATCAAGTACGTGTTTCACGTAATTTAGGTAGTGTTAATGGTCGTCTTGGTAACATGTTATCTGAACCTGCTCTTAAATATGGTTTAAGTAATGGGGATAATTCACAAGATATTGTTCTTGGTTTAGCAGATCAACTGCATAAAGCAGGCGAAATCGGAATGGTAGGTAACAAGTGGAAAGTAAGTTTTAAGGACGTAATTGATGAAGGTGAAAACCTTGCTATTCAATTGTTTGATCCTAGGATGAGTAAAGAAGATGTTAGAATAGTCCTAGAACCATTTATTACACGTACTGATGATGGCAAAGAAGTGCTATCTGAAGGTGGGTTTGCGATGGCTGCTAAAGCATTACGTGGTTTTGGTAGTGAACTAACTAGTATGGATGTAGCTCGTGCTCAATCTTTACTTGCTGGTTCTTTATCTGGACGTATTTCAGATGTAGCAGAAGGTGCCCGCCTTATGGATGGTAGTCCTGCAGTAAAAGTTGCACAAGAAAAAATTATTGATCTTATGCAATATGTTACGCAACTTTCTAGCTCTGCTAAATACTATAAGAATAGAAAAGTAAACCTAGTTACACAAGTTAGGAACGGTTTTAAAAATATTGCAGGTTATAATGAGGCTACTGCTGAAGCAGCAGGAGATGTTGCACAACAAATCTTCCAAGATTCTCAACGATTTGCTAATTCTTTACGTCAAATTTCTGAAAATCAACCTGATTTGATGAAACAATTTTTGATGGCATATGAACTTAGTGATGGTAATATCGATACTATTGTAAAGATGAACCATTACCTTGGTGAAATGACAACAAATTTAGGTAAAGGTATTGTTGATTTTACACCTGAAATTGAGAATAAATTAATTGCAGGTGTTTGGTCTAATATTTATAATAACGTTCTATCTGGATTTGTACAACCTATTTCAGCTACTGTTGGTAACTTTGGTGGTATTATTAGTCAACCTCTGGCACATTTTATTGGTGCATTACCATCAGGTGATTTTAAAGCTATTCATCGTGGTTGGATTGCTTACAGTTCAGTTGGTGAAACTTTAAATAAAGCACTACCTTATGCTGGTGATATTTTCAAAAAAGCATCACAAGACCCTCAAAGTGTTAGATCTGCTACAAGGTTAGACTTACAACTTAGCAAAGAAGCTGACTTAGAGTTTCTTAGAGAAGCAGCAAGGGTGCAAAAAGAACGTGGTAATGATGGTTTAGAGTATATTGTTAATCAAATTGAGTTGCTTAATGATTTAGCTGAGGATCCAATCCTTAGATTTGGTCCTAATGCAATGACAGCAATGGATGGATTTACTGGTGTATTTACTGCGTCAGCCGAGGCACGTTTTCGTGCAATGGATGAATTAGTTGCATCAGGTAAACCAATTACTAAAGAAAATGTAAAACCTATTGCTGATAAATATTATAACCAAATGTTTGGTAGTGATAATTTGATTACAGATGAAGCTGTCAAATATGCAACAAGTGAGATTGCACTTAACCTTGATACACCACTAGCTAATAATGTAACAGAATTAACTAAAACATTACCAGGAATTAAACCATTCCTTATGTTCTCTACAACTGGTATGAACTTAGTAGATATTGCAGGTAAATATAACCCAGTGTGGACACCATTCCAACGTGATATCAATGAATTAGCTTTTACTAAACTTGATAATTTACTTGGTAACGAAGAACTTGTTGATAGTTTACTTAAAAACCGTAATATTAACATTTCTGAAATGGATTCAATAGCTAAAATAAACCGTATTGCTGATCTTAAATACACTACACGTGGAAGAAAGGCAATGGGTGCACTTGCAGTAACAAGTACTATTGGTCTTGTTTTTAATGATCGTATTACTGGAGATGGTTTATTTGATAAAGAATCTCAACGTTCAAGAGAAAAACAATCAAATTGGAAAAAACGTTCTATTAAAGGTTTAGATGGTAAGCAGTATTCTTATGAATCACTTGGACCACTTGCAGATTGGGTTGCTCTTACTGTAAACATAGCAGATAATTTTGATATGTTAGGTGAATCTTATACTGAAAAATTCTTTTCTAAAGCTGCTTTTGTATTAGGAGCTGCTGTTACTGATAGAACAGGTTTGTCTACCATGAAACCTTTGCTCGAACTCTTATCTGGCAATGAAAATGCTATGATGAGATTTGGTGCAGGCTTTATTAATGGTCTTGGTCCACTTGCTACACAACGTGGTGAATGGGGTAAGGTATTTAGTGAAGGACTTATGGAAGTAAATGAAGATCTAATATCAGTTATTGCTAATCGTAACCGTTTTACTACTGCATTTGATACAACAAACAGAGCACCTTATGTTTATAGCCCTGTTACGGGTGAAAAAGCAAACGGATATGGTATGTTACAACGTATTTGGAATGCATATTCCCCTGTTAAAATCCATGCTGAGCAATCTCCAGAAGAAAAATTCTTACATGATTTTGAATTTGATATAAATACAACATTTAGATCAAAAAATGGTGTTAGATTAACTGCTGATGAACGTTCTACATTGTTCAAACTTATGGGAGAACAAGGAATTTTTAGAGATAGTATCAGAGAAATCATGAAAGATGCTGGTGATTATGAAAGTATTGCCCGTCTAAGACAACTAAGACGTTCTGGTATTGGATCAGAGGAAGTATCTATAAAGAAATGGGATGCAATTCATATTAGATTAAGTGAAGCACGTATGGCAGCAGAAAAATTTGCATATAATTCAATGGAAGAAGAGATGTCTTTAGAAATTGAAGCAAGACTTATTCAAAAACAACTACGTGAACAAGCTAGTGAACAAGGTGAATACCTTGATATTGATGAATCCTTAAACATTCGTAACTGATGGCAACTACACAAAACACATATACAGGGAATGGTTCTACAACGAACTATTCATTTACATTTGAATATTTAAAACAAGCTCATGTTAAGGTAACACTTGACACAGTAGCTACAACTGCATTTACATTTGCCAACGCTACAACAATTTCATTTACTACTGCACCAGCTAGTGGTGTTGCTATCCGTATCTTCCGTGATACTAATTTAGACACTGTTTCTTCTACATTTTTTGCAGGTTCAGCTATTAAAGCAGAAGATTTAAATGAAAACTTCACTCAAAATTTATATGTAACACAAGAATCAGATTTTGATGCAACAACTGCTGTAACTACAGCTAACGCAGCAGCCACAACGGCTAATGCTGCTAATACTAAGTCAGATACAGCTGTAACAACTGCCAATGGAGCTGTAACGACAGCTAACGGTGCTGTAACCACAGCTAATGCTGCAGATGCTAAGTCAGATACTGCAATTGCTGACTCTGCTTCTGCTGTTACTACAGCTAATACAGCTAGCACTAATGCTTCTGCCGCTGTAACTACAGCAAACACAGCAAGCACTAATGCATCCGCTGCTGTAACGACAGCTAATACAGCTAGCACTAACATTTCGGCTGCTGTTACTACAGCAAACACTGCAAGTACAAATGCTTCTGCAGCAGTAACAACTGCGAATGCTGCTGATGCAAAGGCTGATACTGCTATTACAAACTCTGCGGCTGCTGTAACTACAGCTAACGCAGCGGATACTAAGGCAGATACAGCTATTGCTGATTCTTCTACTGCTGTAAGTATTTCAGTCTCAGTTTCGTCAACAGTTGCTGACTTAGTTCCTTATGCACCTGTTGCAAATATAGCTGCAATACAAGCAAGTCCAGCTGATGGAGATCGTGTTGAGGTAGAAGATTCAACTGGTGCGGGTGCTTCAGCACTTATTACTGGACTTCCCTCTGGTTTTACTGGTAACTCATCTGCAGTATTACGGATTGAGTACGACGCAACAAATACTATCTGGAACTTTAAGCAGTATCTCTATCGGGATCCTGATGCTAGATATATCGAAGACAATGCAGCACAAATTGTTGATGCTGATGTTAATGCTAGTGCAGCAATTGGATTAAGTAAACTGGCTACAGGTGCATTACCTGCTGCTATCACTATTGCTTCTGCAAATATTGTTGATGGCACGATTGTAAATGCAGATGTAAATGCAAGTGCTGCAATTGATCTAAGTAAGCTTGCGACAGGTGCATTGCCGACTGGCATTACTGTTGCTTCTACTAATATTGTAGATGGTACAATCGTAAATGCCGATGTTAACGAATCAGCTAGTATTGCTGATACAAAACTAGATACTATTTCTACTGCTGGAAAAGTTAGCAACAGTGCAACAACTGCAACAAATGCTAATACAGCTAGTGCAATTGTTTCTCGTGACGGATCCGGTAATTTCTCAGCTGGAACGGTTACTGCATCTTTAACAGGTGACGTAACTGGTAATTTAACCGGTAACGTAACTGGTAATGTAACTGGTAATGTAACTGGTAATCTAACGGGTAATGCTGATACAGCTACCTCTGCTACTAGTGCAGGTAATGCTACGACTGCAGATAGTGCTACTAATGCCACCAACGCAGATACAGTAGATAGCCTACACGCATCTTCATTCGTTCGTTCTGACGCTGACGACACGATAACTGGTGGAATAACCTTCGAACACGCAGTAACCTTCAATCATACTGGCTTGAGCATTGTCACAGATGGTGGCCTGGTGTTTAACGACGCCCAATATCTCTACTTCGGCTCTGGTGCTGGTGCAGATATCAAAATTGGGTACACCGGATCCGACCTTGATGTGAGTATGGGCGGTGCTCACAACATTTATATCAAAGAAGGTTCGGCCATTCGACATACCTTTGAGGATGGAGGACACTACGTTGCTTCTGGAAACATCACTGCTGGTGGAAATATCACTGCTGGTGGATCCCTAACTGGAACTCTTGGTAATACTCAAGTTAGAAATGCTACTGCAAGTTCAGGCGTTGGCGCTAAAGGCACTTATGCTTTTTGCGGAAGACGTAATAACACTGCCGATAGGGCTGCAGGTACAACAACAGCAGGAAGCAACTTACGTTATTCAAATGCTAATGCGTCTGAATCAGGAACACCTAGTGGCAGTTGGAGGCTAATGGGACGCCTTGCTGGCGACAGTGGTCAAGACACAACAAAGGAAACCTCACTCTGGATTCGTTACTCTTAACTAATTATAATACAAATATATGTTTACACTAAAACCTGACTCCACTGAATATGCATTTAGCAATGCACAGCGTGATTACGGCGGAACCATTACTTGTGATGTAACGCTTGAAAGCACGGGTGAAGTGCTATCTTTTACCGCTTCTCCAGATGATGTTGAAGATTACGGTAGTGCATTGTATGAGCAACTTAACACTACTGATTTGGCATCAGTTGCAGAGTTTACTGATGCAATGCGAGATGAATATGATGCTTATGACGCACGAATTTTGCGATCTCAACTTTTAACATCTAGCGATTGGACTCAAGCTCCAGATGTTCCTGAAGCTACTAGAAATCTTTGGACAACATACCGTCAAGCTTTGCGTGATGTTCCACAGCAATCTGGATTCCCATCAACTATTACATGGCCTACAGCGCCTTAATTATTATGATTACACTTATCCGTCCAGTTTTATTTTCTTTTATCCAATCTCCTAAGGTCAAACGATTGATTGTTGACCTGCTGCGGAAGTTGGCTTCTACAACAGACAATACCGTAGATGATAAAGCAGTTGACTTTATCGAACGCGGTCTATTTAGTGCTGAGTAATGGAATGGGCTGAACCTCCTGTTCTGCCTTCTATAAACCTTCCAGAAGCACTTAAATTACCTATACCAATACTAGAGGTACCAAAGGCAGACATACCGTCTTACAAGCCCTTAGTGGTACCTCCTAGTGACCTTAGACCACCTCCGGGTATCAAAGGTACAACACCATCAGATAAACCTAAGCCTGTACCACCTACTCCACCTATTGTAGATATACCTAAACCTGATATACCCACAATACGTGTTCCTTATACAGATCTAGATATACCGGTACCTGATGGTATTATTTTAACTACAGCAGCTACTACAGCATTTGTGTCTGTAGCTGCCACCCTTGCTGCTACATCACTATTTAAACATCTAGTGATGATTATGAAACCTATATTTAAGCAAGCATGGAACAAGATGACAAAAAAGGCGGAATCATCAAATTCATCGTCCTTGTCTGGTCAGCAGGACTCTTAACTGCAAGCTATGCAGGATGGATGGAAAAGATGGATCCTACATATGTCGCTTCTATTTTAAGCGGAACTCTAGCAACCTTTTCTATATCAAGAGAAAAAAACAAATGAAGAAATTACTTTTACTTCTTTTTATTGCGGCTCCAGTATCTGCTCAGGTAACACCTAACTTTACGCAAGGTTCAATGCAGTCAACAACAACTACCACCATTGATATTGACCGAACTATTGCAACTGAAATCTATGGTGGTGATTATTCATCATGGTCTGGAACAAACGTAACACCGAGCGGAGACATTTCAGATACCGCTACAACATATTCAGTTACCAATTCTGGCGAACAATTTCAACTAGAAATTACAACCAGATCTGCAGGAATTATTCAAGAAAGCTTGGTAACAGAAGCCATCGAACAAACTACTACTACTACATCCTTATCGGTCTTCTCTCAATAAGTCCTGCTTACGCAGAGGATCCTAAGGTACAAAATACATCATCACCTGTGGCAGCAGCTACAGGTAATGTTACTAATCAGGCAGTGCAATTTCAGAACAATGGAGCACCGTCACGTCAATATTTTGCGGCAAACAATAGTTGTAATGGAACAACCATGCAATTCTCGCCCTTTTATATGGGCAACGATACTATTCCTTACGAGCATAGTGGGTATGTACGAAGCAATAACTTCGGCGTACAACTAAACTTTTCTGTTCCACTAGATGGTGGCATGATAGAAACCTGTAAAGCTATCGCCCGTAAACACGAACAAAAAATGCGTCTTGACTATGAACTTGTTCGTGCTCTTAAATGTACTGAAATTATGAAGGCTGGTTTTACTTTTAGACCAGGCAGTCGTGTTGAAGTTCTTTGTCATGACGTAGTACCAATCGTCTCTATTAAATAGTGGAATCAATAGTTACTGCTGTCATTGCAATGGTTGCAGGTGGCGCAGCATTAAATAACAGAATACACAATCGAATAAATAATGTACATGATCGCATTAGTGGTCTTGACAGACGTATCGACGCTATTGAACTTAACGTGGCTCAGGACTATGTATCTAAA
>Ga0181421_1000379_pt1 | contig 12942 bp, 15 predicted proteins | sample 44SPOviralmetaG_FD_130146 | JGI IMG/M metagenome (GOLD analysis project Ga0181421, IMG submission 130146) | Marine viral communities from the oligotrophic San Pedro Time Series (SPOT) site, San Pedro Channel, CA, USA - 44 SPOT_SRF_2013-06-19 | ecosystem: Environmental > Aquatic > Marine > Strait...
ATTGCAGCTTTTTTCTCACCCTCAGCTTCAGTAACTGCTGCTCTTCTGTCTCTTTCAGCTTTCATCACCTTGTTCATTGCATCTTGAACATCTTGTGGTGGATCTACTCTTTGAATCTCAACTCTTACAACTCGAGTACCCCACTTATCAGTTGCTTCATCAAGAATAAGTTTTAATTGAGTGTTAATATTTTCTCTTGATGTCAGTGCTGCGTCTAGTTCCAAATCACCGACAACATTTCTTAAGTTAGTTTGAGCTAGTTTTGTTGCAGCGGTAATGAAGTCTCCTACGTTATAAACTAATTTCTTGGGATCTGTTGGTTCGTAATATATAACAGCATCAACTGTGATATTTACGTTATCTTTTGTAATAACTTCTTGTGGAGGTACGTCAATAACTTGCTCTCTCATATCAACTATGATGAGACGTTCAACCCAAGGAATAACAATATTTAAACCTGGACTTGCTTCCCTGTTGTATTTTCCGAATCTCTCTATTAGACCTCTCTCGAAGGGTCTTAGTATTCTGAAAAGTCTGAAAATAACTATACCGACGATAATTACTTGTACGATTGTTGTGATAATATCTACTATTTGTTCCATATTTTAATTATACAGAAGAGAGGTTTATAGTTTTTTAATCAGTAGTGTTTTCAGCTTCAGTTTTCTCTTGTTCGTACCTATTGAGTGCAAGGACAAACATTACAAAGAGTATTGTGGAACCAGCGAGAAATGTTAAAGGTAGAATTCTAATTTCGAAAGCATTTAGTCCTTCAATTTCTGCAGGTTTTGGACCTCGGGGTGCGTAAAGAACAAAGAGTATTGAATTTATAATACACCAACCGAATGTTCCTGCTCCAACTACTAAAAATCCTAATCTTTTACCAAGGTTGGTTGCATTGATTAAAAAGGTAGATCCAAAAAATGTTACAAGAGAGCCGATAAACATAATTATTCCAGTGATTGTTAGATTTGCTGAAAGCAAAGATCTCATTATGTCACGCATCAGGCTCCATTCCTCTTAAATAGTCTATCACTAATGCAATGTCAGACTCTGGTAATACAGCTCCAAATCCTGGCATTTTACCTCCGCCAACACCATTAACTCCGTACCCTTTACCATTGACAGAACCATTGATAATAAAATCAATGAGATCATCTCTAGATTTAAATTGTATATTCGCTCTACCACCTCTAAGTGCCGGCCCTAATCCGCCAGATCCAATTTTTTTTGTGTACGCTACACCAGCTGAGTAACCTGCAGTGTGGCATCGTGCACAGTAAGCGTTGAAGAGTCCAACAGCTCTTTTAGCTTCATCGATGTTGCCGCCAAATGTAGATTCAGCGATATCCTCAAATGAAACTTCCCATAGTCTCTGTTCTAAGGCTGTTTCCAAGAATTTAAGTCCCTCTAAACCTTCGTTCAAGAATTTTTCTTGACCATCTACTAATATCCCGGTGTTGATTAATTGTGAGTTGAGTTGTGATAGGTAACCCCTAGCGACAGAAGCGTCTTTTCTAGATGGTGTCGATTCTTCTTCTTCTGGGTTCAGGTTTAAAACAGATAAACCTACAATGTCTGCAATTGTTGCACTATATTCTGAAATCTCAACTTCTACCGAGTCATAGAGACCATCCTCATCCGAATCAATCCCGCTATCTTTTTCAAGTAATGCTGAAATTTTATCAACAGCTTCTTGTAAGACAGGTAGTTTTGCTGGCCCAGCTTTTATTTCTTCAATTAAAAGTTTCTGGTTAATAATTTCGTTTTCTACTTGAAGTGCTGAGTTCTCAAGTCTGAGTAAAGAAGAGTTGATACTTGATTCAATAGTTCCTAATTCAAAGGACTGCTCTACCTGAAATGAGTGTAGGTAGTCAATCAAATCTTCAAGTTGTCCATCATTCATTGGACCTCCACCTTCAAGACCCCAAGCAGGCATAGGTGAGTTGGCTCTTCCATAAATAAGCCAGTATTTAACTTCCGAATCATCATATCTATAGAAAACATTATTAATTGCAGGTGCTGCCCACGTTACCTTAACTCCACTACGTTTTTCTACGTAGGAAGCAGCTCCACCGCCACCATCTACACCATGACAATTACCGCAGCCAAATTCTTCGTATAAATGATGTCCTCTTTCTACGGAGACATCTTCAAACTCTTCAACGAAACTCTCTTGTCGTGAGTCTTCACCAAGATAATAAAGTGGAATCATAATAGTTAAAAGGGAAGCAATAAGTACAGCCCATGACAATGACTTATCAAGGTGTTTGGTTTCCAATTCATCATCAGATTTATATTTTGTAAGGTTTGCAGGTAGCTCTTCATTCTTTCCAGAACCTCTAAACCCAACAGCAGCAAAGTATGCCAAAGCACCAACAATAGCTAATGAAAGAAGGGTTATGAAAATAGAACTATTCATTAAGACTCTTCAGTTGGAGCTAAAGCGATACATGATAAACCTTGAGGATATTTTACAGAAAGTCCTGGAGCTCTAGGGGACTCAATAATTGTACCTGTGTCAATAATAAGCTTTCCTGCTGATGACACATTTACTACGAATCTATCTAAATTTCTGGGTGCTGGTCCTGCGTAATACTCTCCAACCATATTGTATTTTGAACCATGACATGGACATTCGAAACCTTGAGATGAGTTACACCATGGAACCCTACAACCAAGATGGACACACCTTTGATAAACGGCGACTAATCCATCAGCAATTGTTGATCCGTCAGTAAATTGTGAATCTCCTGCGGTACTCTCGCTGAATGGTAAAACATATGCTCGTGCCTCTGGAATGAAAGCAGGTATAACAGAACCATCTGCTTGTATAATTTGATTTTTCAGATCTTCAATTTTCCCAGCATCAACCTTGGAACCGAAACCACCTGATACTTTTGGCCACAGAAACCCAAGCCATGCCAGCGCTTGGATTCCCATGAAAGCTCCAAACGTGCCTCCAAGTGCTTTTCCTAAAAATTGTTTTCTTGTGATGTATCTCTCTTCTTCAGAGATTTCTTCGTAAACTACTTTTTCTTCAATTTTGATTGAGCCGTCAGTCTCTTCTACAACTTCTTCAGTTTCATCTGCTGTAACTTCTTCGACATTTACTTCTTCAACTGATTTTGGTTTTGAGGGTGCAAAAAAACTTGTCTTTTCTTTACTCTTTTCGGCTTTTACAGCTCGTTTGTCTAAGTTTTTCTTCCAATCAATGTTTCCAGGTCCTCTACCGCTAACAATTGCGACAATTCCTACAACACCTAATAAACCTATTGCCCCAATGGCAATAAAAGATAGCTCAACTATGCTCATTCGAAATATATCCAATCTAATAAGTCATCAAACCATATGCCGTCAATCCATGGATACGTCCAGTTCCAACCAGGTCCTCTAAACAACACTCCGATTATCGTAAGTGTTCCAGCTCCAGCTAGGAAAAATGTATACATCATGATTGCGTATTTTCTCTTTGACGGATTGTTCTCCTTGTTTCTATCAATATATGGAATAGCTGCAAAACCAATTAAGCCAATAACAAGTGGAATCATAACTCCAGCAATCTGCGGATCCCAATAAGACAATGCCTCCTGTAATCCAAGAAAGTACCAAGGAGCTTTTGCTGGGTTAGGAGTAATATTTGGATTTGCCTCTTCTAGAAGTGGTGCCTGTAGTATTGCACTCAATAAAATTAAAAATGCCATCATTGCCATTAATGAAATAAACTCTGGAAGCATGAGGTGTGGCCAAGTGTTAACTTTATCAACTGGCTCAGATGCCGCTTTTTGAATTGGTTTTGCCTTAACAACAGTTAATAGTCTTTGTGTTACTTTGACTTCTGGAGCAAAATCTACTTCTTCTGGCGTATCTGCTTTTGGAGGCGCAGGTGTTGCTGCTTTTACAGGAGCAGGTGCTTCAGCTTTTGCAGGTGTTGCTTCAACTTTAGGAGTTTCTACAGGAGCAGGTGCTTCAGCTTTTGCAGGTGTTGCTTCAACTTTAGGAGTTTCTACAGGAGCAGGTGCTTCAGCTTCAACTGGTGTAGGTAAGTCTACTTCAATGACTTCTGGCTCCTCGTCGACAACAGTCGGGGCAGCTTCACCTTTCATTTCAGCAAGAGCTTGCTCAACAGTAATCCCCAAAGCCTTAGCTCTAGCTTCTGCGGATCTTAAAAGTAAGTGTTCTGGGATATCAACCATGTTTTATAATTCTCTAGAGCGGTCCAGAGATACCTCCATCTTTTCTAACTCTCCAAAAGTGAATTGCCATAAAGATAACAATGATGAATGGGAAGAATAGAACGTGCAATACATAGAATCTGAGCAATGTAGCTGTTGTTGCTTCTAAACCAGCAAATAACCCAAACTTAATTTGGGCGCCAAACACCGGCGTGTAACTTGCCATGTTGCCACCGACAGTAACAGCCCAAATAGCCAGCTGATCCCAAGGAAGAAGGTAGCCAGTAAAAGACAGAAATAATGTTAAAAATAACAAAATAACGCCTATGACCCAGTTAAATTCTCTAGGTGCTTTATATGCTCCATGATAAAAAACTCGTGACATATGAAGAAAAACTACAAGAACCATAAGGTGTGCTCCCCACCTATGCATATTCCTCACTAAGGAACCAAATGCTACGCTCGTCTGTAGGGCCTGAATATCTGCATAGGCCATCTCTGTTGGTCGAAAGTAAAACATCAACCAAATACCTGTAATAGTCAGAACTATAAATAGGAAGAAACTCATTCCTCCTAGGCAAAGTGTGTATGACAAACGCACACCATGTCGTTTCACTTTTACAGGGTGTAAGTGATAGAGAACGTTGTTCATCACTACATATGATCTGTTTCTCGGGCTATCAGAATAACCTTTTCTAAAAGGTGAGCCTGGACGAAAAATACTTGTCGCAAACTTGCTTGCTCTAGCTGCATCTCCGGAACCGGCGGATACTTTTTTGAATCTCTCTTTAAGGGTTAATTTTGCCATTATATTATTTTATAACCTTCCATATATATACCCGTGTCTGTCAGTTCTTTCCCCTGAGTCTTCATCCCAAGGTGCTGTATACACACCATTCTCAACAGCTGCATCAGCTAAAGATCCAGCAAATTTACCTAATGAAATTACTCCAGTAGGACACCTGTCAACACAGAGCGCACATCTTGTACAAGCATCTTCGTCAACGACGAAAAAGCCTGGAGCTTCTTCTGCATTGGGAGACTCTACATTTACAGAGTCATCGATGGCATCAACAGATAAATAGTGGATACATTTCCACGGACAAATATCTACACAACCCTCACAAAGAATACATTCTGCTTCGTCGATATGAAGAAATTGTTTCGGACGAACTCTAGATGATACTTTTTGTGCATCAACCATTGCAAGATTGTATTTTTTTTCAAACTCTGGCATTTCTATTAGTACTTCAGATTTTTTAGCCATCTGTACCTGTTTTCACGACTTTTTTGCCATAGTCAGAAATTTTAACTTTGCCTTTTTCTTTCATGTTATTGATATCTTGAACCATGTACCCAAGCACAAAGACAGCAATTAATGCACCTTGTGATATTCCTAATTGGATAACATCTTTCAAAGCTCCAAAGCTCATAGAGACTTCATTACCAAGAAATAACATTGGTGGAAATTTAATAAACTCTCTTTGGTTAGTCCACTCTAGTGGACCTTGTGCTAGGTTCAGCCACTCCGATGGAAGGACCCCAAAAATTAATGTAAGTTGAAGCCAGCTTAAAAAAGAAAAATATGCTGCCTTACTCCAGGTAAGTGGTTTATCGCTCCATGCCATAAGAACTAATCCAATAAGAATTAATTGACTGCCACTAAAGGCAATAAATTGACCAATGGTCTGTGGAAGCCAACCTCTTGGTATCCAGTTGAAATAATCTACAATTTCACCTTGAGGAAAACCTGCATAATGAGCAACTATAACTCCACCCGTCAAGCTACCTAAGCCAGCAAAGAAAGTTGGTAAACCGAGTTTTACTCGGTTTCTATATACAAAATTTATCAACGCAGTTCCTTAATGTTTACATTCTATTTTATCGCAAAACCATGCAATATTATAAATTGAATGAATAAGTTTTTTTATTAATTTATTAAGTTTTTTCTCTGTATTTATTATGTTTACTACTAAAGTTTGTTTGAGTAATTAGTATAGAAATTGATGAAAATAAAATTGATTCCAAACAATGAACAAGACTTATCCAAAGTTTTTATTTTTCTACTTCCTTTAGTAGTTTTACTATCTGCTTCAATAAATTTTTTAAAAGATGCCTTTAGATCCTTCTCAAATGTTCTTCCTGGAAACCAGGTTCTAAATTATGGATTTTTAGATAAGCTGTCGAACCAAATCAGTTTCAATTTTTTATTTTCTTTTATATTGGTTGTGACAGTTGTCTACCTTTTGTCTAAGTCATTAGGAAGATCGATAATTATATTTCCTCTTTTCTTCCTCACCGGACTTGGGTTAATCGGCATTGAATTTATAGATGTGGTACTAGCTTTTATATCACCTGAACAGTTACTCGATCTTGGAAATACATCTGTTCTTTTATTAATTAAAATACTCTTAGTCGGAGCTTTTTTAGGTCTCATATTGTTAAACTTTTTAGCTAAAAAAGAACCCTCAATCTTTTTGAGTAGTCAATTTCTACTTGGGGCTGTTGTGTTTTATCTAATTTCATTACTAATTTACAGAAGCGAATATACCGTTATGTCTGATAACTTTTTCATAAATTCTATGTACCTGTCAACACATATATATGTTGGTTGTTCGTTTGTATTCTTATCAATTTTTTACTTCTTGATAACTAAAGGTATGCAAGCAACTTTATTCAGTAAAACACTGGGGACAATAAGTTTCTGGGGTTATTTATTCCTATTACCCTGGAGTGGTTTTAAATATTTTTATGGAACTACGTTACCTGATTGGATTGAGAATGTCTCAATTTACCTCTCCCTTAGCCTGATAATTCCACTCCTTGCTCTAATAGTTAATTACTCAAAGACCATTGCTACAAAAGAAAATAAAGAGCCTGTTTTTTCAGTTCTGATAAGTTTTGCTTTTGTCGTATTTGGATTAACAAATGTTTTACAAATTATTAGTTCAATATCTAATGTTACGCCGATTGTAAGTCTTACTAATTTTGAATACAGTGTCCGTTACGGATATATGTATAGCCTCATTCTTATCTTGATTCCATTTGTCTATCATCTAGTGCCAAAAATATATGGAAGAGAATTCATCTATGGTCGATTGGAAACTTTTAATGCTTATCTTTTAGGAACCTCTGTTGTAGCGACACTTTCATTGAATACCTTAATTGGAATTAATTCGGGATTTTCATGGAATGCTGGTGCAAATGCAGGTAATCCAACAATTTATGGAGAAGGTTTCTTGATCACATGGTCATTAATTTCAACTCCATACACTTTCATATTGTTTCTATCTTTATTATTTTTACTTTCAACATTCTTATTTACCCTCTCAACACTAAAAGCAATTATTGGTGGATCCGTTACTGAGTCTGAAACTGTATCAGAGATATCAGGAGATAATGATGAGTGAGTTATTAGCAAAAGTAGCAGAGATACTCGGAGCTCCAGAAACATTGGTTCAGCGATCAGCTGAAGCAAGAGCTGAAGCATCTGGAAATACTGTTGAAGAAGTTTTACAATCATGGGCTGGTGGAGAGGCAATTGCCGCATCAGCGCCAGCAGCTGAGACTTCTGTAGTTGAAGAGGCTCCTGTGGAAGAAGTTGTAGTTGAAGAGGCTCCTGTGGAAGAAGTCAAAGAAGAAGTTGTAGTTGAAGACGCTCCTGTAGAAACAATGGAGAAAGTTATTGAAGAGGAATCTGTTGAATTAAAAAAGGAAAGCTCTTTAATCTTCATCGCTGGTGTTCTAGGTGTTGCCATGTTTACTTACTTCTTTGCATTTGCAATACCTAAAAATCAGAGTGCTGATTTGGTTGCTGAGTCTCTAAATAATGAAATTGCAGTAAGCCAAGAAGTATTAAAAGGTGCTCAAGTTTATAACGATTTAAATTGTCAATCATGTCATACACAAAATGTAAGACTTTTAATACCAGATTCACAGAATGGTAAAATTTTAAAAAATAAATTTGCCGATGAAGTAATTATAAAGAACACTGGATTACTTCGATTAGGCCCAGATTTATCTACATCGGCAACAAGAGAACCCACCAACAATGAAAAATGGTTAACTAGATATTTAACAGACTCTGCATCAGTGAGAGATACTATTCCTCACCCTAACTATGATTTCTTAAGCACCTCAGATTTAGATTATTTATTAACTTATTTATTATCCTTAGGGGAAGTAAATGAGTAAAAAACAGGTAAACAACGATTGGGATATTACAAGATGTTCAAAACCTTTTTGTTGCCAAGAGGATGCAGAAGAATATATGACTTCAAGAAACTTTGATGGAATGGTATTAGAACTCAATGATGGCACTATACAAGCTGTTTGTCCCACCTACCCCGCTGGTTATTATTCTGGTGCTAAAACTTTATCCAAAATTGATACGAAGGAAAGTTGCTGTGATATAAGTGGGTGAATTATTAGCCAAAGTAGCAGAGATACTAGGAGCTCCAGAGACCCTTGTGCAAAGGTCTGCTGAAGCAAGAGCTGAAGCATCTGGAAATACTGTTGAAGAAGTTTTACAATCATGGGCTGGTGGAGAGGCAATTGCCGCATCAGCGCCTGTAGTTGAAGAGGCTCCTGTAGAGGAAGTCAAAGAAGAAGTTGTAGTTGAAGAGGCTCCTGTTGCTAAATCAGTAACAACAAAAGTTGAAACTGTAATCAAAAAAGTCTCCATGGCCAACAACACTATGGGTATTAAGTTAAATACTGACACTACTCTCCCAAGGTGGTTGAACTTTAGCTTTATGATTATTCCAGTATTTATCCTCATAGGAATGATTAATACTTCTGGTGCACAGGAATGCGGAGTAAATGGAATCTTAGATGTAGATAGAAAATCTCAACAAACTGTTAATTGTGATGGGTCACCCTTTGAAGGAAAAGGTGTAGCCTCTACAAACGCTGTTAATTATGTAGCTGTGGGTCAGCAAGTATATTCAGGTGCCGCGGCATGTGCTGGTTGTCACGGGGCTAATGGTGGGGGTGGTGTTGGACCATCTTTTATCGGCGGAGCACTTTATAAAACATTCCCAACATGTGCAGATCACGCGAAGTGGATACAACTTGGATCAGCTGGCTGGCAGGCCGAAGTAGGAGCAGCTTATGGTGCTGAAGATACAATATCAATCGGCGGCATGCCTGGATTCCAAGGTAAATTAACTGAAGAAGAACTTATGGCGGTTGTTGTGTTTGAAAGAGTGGTATTCGGTGGAGGAAATACAGAAGAAGTACTCATTGATTGTGGTCTTCTTGAAACAGAAGAAGACGAAGAAAATATAGAAGCGGTCAGTACAACTCCTTAAAAAACACTTTGTTTCTTTTCAAAAACTAATTAATATTTTGCTATGTTACCTGTTATCTATTTTCATTTAGCTCTAATCGCTTTTGCGGGCTTATTGTTTTACGTAGTTCTCTAAGTGGCTGCAAAAAAAAGGGCTAAGAGAGTCGTAGGCTGGAAAGAGAATGCAGCTCTACCTGATTTAAACATTGTAAGTGTCATCGCAAAAATTGATACAGGTGCCAATCTTGCTTCAATTGATGCTGCAGATATAAAAATTGTATCTAGAAACAAAGTTAAATATGTAAAATTCACAGTCATGAAAAGAAATAATACTGTTAGAAAAACCTCGGCCCCGCTTGAGGGTTATAAAAGAATAAAGAGTTCAAATGGAGATGTTGAAAAAAGACCATATATTAAAACTACTTTATTAATGGATGGTATTGCTAAGAAGATTGAACTTACATTAACTGACAGAGGGCCGATGGATTACACAATGTTGATTGGAAGAAAAGCACTTGGAAGAAGATGGGTTGTAAATCCATCTATTAGTTTTTTAACAAAATCAAATGATAAAGAAAGAAAAATTAAGAAATGAAGTTAGGGATTCTCTCTCAAGATATAAATTTGTATTCAACTTCACGATTGTATGAAACAGCAAAAAAAAGAGGTCACGACACACAAGTTGTGAGTTATCTCCGTTGCTATATGAATATTGCAAAAGCAAACCCAAGAATTTTTTTCAGAGGTGATGAACTTAGTTTTGATTCGGTCATTCCTAGAATTGCAGCAACTTGGACATTCTACGGTGCGGCTGTGGTCAGACAATTTGAATTAATGGGTTCTCTATCAGCTAACTCTTCGGCCTCGATTAGTCGTTCAAGAGATAAGCTAAGAGCTCTTCAACTTATTGGTAATAGTGGTGTTGAAATGCCGGTTACTGGCTATGTTCATTTTTCGAGAGATATTGAAGCTGTCCTTAATACAGTAGGTGAACCTCCCTTTGTAATAAAACTATTAGAAGGTACCCAAGGGAGAGGTGTCGTTCTTACGGAAACTATGGAGGCTGCAATTAGTGCTATCGAGACAATGAAAAATATTGATGCAAACATTTTGATTCAAGAATTTATTAAAGAAGCAGACGGTGAAGATATCCGAGCGATAGTAGTTGGTGATAAAGTTGTTGCTTCGATGAAGAGAAAAGCCAAACCTGGTGAATTTAGATCCAATGTGCATCTTGGAGGGTCTGTTTTAAATTATGAGATGACTGATGAGGAAAAAGAGAGTGCTGTAAGGTCAGCGAAAGTTTTAGGTCTTCAAGTTGCAGGTGTTGATCTGATTCAATCAGATCGTGGACCATTAGTTTTAGAAGTTAACTCATCACCTGGACTTGAAGGGATTGAACGTGCAAGTGGAATTGATGTTGCAGAAAAAATTATTGAATTTTTAGAATATGAAATTCAAAATAGAGATCTCTCGAAACCAATAGATATTTAAGAAAATAAATAGTTCTTTAAAATAGTACCTTTATTTAAAATTCCTTCATCGAGGACCTTGTTTCCATTGAGCAGCACAGGAACTCTTAAAAGATATTCTTGGAATCCATCTTCCACTTGAACGGTATTAATTTTAAAAAATTTATTTAAAAGTGAAATGGTATTTAAACCCTTTTCACAAAGTTCACAGTTTTCTGTAACAACTAAATGTAAAGTTTTCATAAACCTAAAATATTCTTATGAGACCTTGGACATTAGTTTTTGTAGTGCTGTTAGCAGTAATTATTTTTGTCTCTGGTTTTATTGTCTTAAGCTTCATTTAAATTGAAAAGCTAACCTTCGAAGAATCTTTACACTCTAGGATTTCTGCAGCATTACCATTTTTTCTAAATATTAAAACCATTCCCCAAGAGTCAGTTATTAGGCCGACATTATCTAAATACTCACTCTGGAAGCTTTCACACCAAGTTGTTTTAAAACTACGGCTACCTACCGTTACGTTTACGACATCACCAATAGATAAATTTAAACTTCTGAGTTCTTCAGGTGAGACGTTTGTTTGACAGTTTCCGAAGTGATCTACATAAAGGACTTCACCCTTAATTTCTTTTTCGGACACATCTGTAAGGGGAATTAAGTACTGCTTTAAGTCTCCGAGATCAACTTCTGGTCCAAATTCTTCTAAAGCAAGCTGTCCAGAAGCATATCCAGCAGCAAAAGGTGAGAAAATATCCCGTGCGTGGAAAGTACTACCTTCAGAGGGAATAATCCAATCTGTGTTTTCAAGTAAAAAAGCTCTCTGTGCTCCACCGACAGTTGCGCAAGCCAAATTTAATAAACCATTATCTGGCCCAATCATGACACCCCACTCGGTTTCTATCCCAATTGCTTTTCTCTCTGTCCCTACTCCAGGATCCACTACACCAAGTAAGACTCCTTGTGGGATATATTGAATAGCTCTCATTAAGAGGAGGCTTGCATATCTAATATCTTGAGCCGGAATGCCGTGTGAGATATCATTTACCTTTAATTCAGGATCTATCCTATTTATGACACCTTTAACAACGCCTACTGAGCCATCTTCTAAACCAAAATCTGTTGCGAAAGAAATTATTTTTTTCATAGATTTCATTATATAGAGATTAAATATTCAGGAAAAATTGTTTTAAGTTAGCATAATCTAATAAATCTGTATATATTTACTTTGAAGAGGGGGAATCATTAAAAAATTACTTTACGGATTTTTAGTATTAGTTGTTGTTGGATATTTTGGGGTTGGCTACTACATCTATGATGCATCTGCAACAGTTCCCTGCACTGTCTGGGAGGGTGAACAAACAAATAACCCTTCAAACTTCTCTGGTTGGGATGAATATGATGTAGATGTAACACCATACTTTATGCCAAGCTACGAAACAGTAAGTATTGATTCAACAGATGATGTCAAACTAAGTGCTTGGTGGATGCAAAATGATCCACAGGCAAAAACTGTTGTTGTTATTCATGGATTAACAAGTAGCAAATACTCATCTGGTGTTCTTCTAGCTTCTGGAATACTGTACAAAAGCGGGTTCAATGTTTTAGCAATGGATATGAGAGATCATGGCGACAGTACTTGTGAAGATGGATATTATTCTGCAGGTCAAAAAGAATCTGACGACTCAGCAGCTGTAGTCGACTGGTTAGTGAGCGAAAAGAATATCAGTGCAAATAAAATAGGTATTTATGGTCAGTCATTAGGAGCACTAACTACCTTGCAAACTGGAGCCAAAACTCAGAATTTTGCCGCAATTGCAGTACACGATCCGCCAGTTGCATTTGAGACTCTCGTAAGAGAAGAGATGGAATTCCAAGGTTTTCCTCCTAGTCTTTATACACCCGTTTTACACTATGCAAGAATCTTTAGAGGTGAAAATCTTACTGAAGTCACCCCTGAAGTTGCCATTGCTGGTGGTAATAAGCAACCAATATTGGTTTTTAATGG
>Ga0181421_1000384_pt1 | contig 12861 bp, 17 predicted proteins | sample 44SPOviralmetaG_FD_130146 | JGI IMG/M metagenome (GOLD analysis project Ga0181421, IMG submission 130146) | Marine viral communities from the oligotrophic San Pedro Time Series (SPOT) site, San Pedro Channel, CA, USA - 44 SPOT_SRF_2013-06-19 | ecosystem: Environmental > Aquatic > Marine > Strait...
CAGCGGCTTTGTATTGTTTTGCTGCCCAACCATTTGCATATGCACTTGGATATACATCAAACTTTTTCTTTGCTTGTGATTTGTAATAAGACCACTTTGATGGGTTTGTTGGTGTGTTCTTTTCTAAGAACATATTTAGTTTTCTTTCTGTAACTACTTCTTTTATTGTTTCTTTAACTAATGCTTTTAGATTCATTTTATGCTCCTGTTTTACTCATTACTGGTTTCTTACCTTTACTTCTTTGTTTACCTTTTTTACTATCACCAGCTTTCTTCTGGTCTCGTCTTTTACGATTAACAAATGATGCTCTACCTTTTGGCCCAAGTTTCTTTGCTTTTTCAGCACTTAAACAAGCGGCGTAAGCACCACCTTCCTTTTCACCACCACACTTACCTAACTTTTGTCCTGATGAACCATATCTGTCCCAACCACCTTTGGTTGTTCCACCTGACCCACCTTTGCCGAACCATTTTCTTAAGTCTTCGGTTGTGATAGAACCCTCATCAATCAATTCCGTGATTGCTTCTCTAATAATTTGTCCTACTTGACTCATTATCTAAATAAGTTTACTTTTGTACCATTACTTGCACTTACGCGACTTAATGCCATCGGATATAATACACCCTCAGTTAGTTTATCAGTATTGTCTATGTTTCCTCCTGGTGAAAAGTTAATATCTCCACCATCTACTAATGTAAACTTACTTGTTGCGTCACCCAATGAACTTGATACTATCATAAATGCTGATGATATATTTGAACCTGTTGATGCGAATATTTCACCTGCTCCGTCAGAATTGACCGAGTGAACTAATGTTGTAAATCCACCTGGTGCATATACATCTAACTTTCTTGTTCTACTAACAAAAGAACCTTGTGTTGCTGTTGCCATCTAATTTCTCCTAAATTGATATTGCTCGTTTAAACCAACCGAACAAAAACCTTTCCTGTTCGGGTTTACTATTTACTAAATCATAATAAAATTTTAATCTATAACAACGAACTCTTTCGTTTGATGGTTTGTATGTTTCTATTGCGTTCATAGTTCCTGGTCCCATACCTCCGTCTATTGCTAAGTTTGCTCCCTTAGCATTACACGCTCGTTGTAAAATCTTTACTGCAGTTCCTCTACCTTGATTAACACACATATCAAAAAAGACGTGTCTTAATTGTTCTGGCAGTTCTTCTACTCTATTCTTAACCCAATAATCTTCTTTGTAGATTTCTTTTGCCTCATCTTCTGTAAGATTTTTGATATCTACATCTGGGTAAAATCTTTTTGCTATACCGAAGTTTGTTTCTCCGCCTAAATCTTTTGGGTCGTGAACATATCCACCCTCGTGGTGTAAAGTTACTCCTATAATTTCGTCAAATGATATTAACATTATTTTCCCCTTAATATTTTTTGTTTACTAATCCAACTTAATGCTTTTTTGTTTGTGATTGGTGCCTTTACGAATTTATTCAGTCCTTGCTTTACCAACATCTTAAATCTTTTCTTTGCTTGGTCTTCTGTCTTGTGTTCGTTATTATCAACAATCATAAATTTATCAGAACCAAACAATCCTTGAAATGCACCAATATTTCTATTCACCTCTTTATGTGATGCTGAAACAATACTCTGTGGTAGAACTCTATCTCTGAGTTCATTTCTTTCAAGTGCTACTTCTAATGTAGTGTTTACAAATATCATATATGTTTGATATCCGATTTTTTCTAATTCTGCCTTTTCACCAGAAATCTTCTTAAAGTCATCACCTGTTCCGTCTATAATCATACCGAGTCTTCCGTTTTGATATAATCTTCTTCTTTCTGCTGTTAAATCTTTTGCGAAGTTTCTTAACCCACTTGTATCTTTTCCGTCACCTGTTAAGTTGTGAAATACTTCATCTGGCAATGCGTCAAGATTTGTTCCAAATCCAAACTTGTTTAATAAATACTTTAATTCTTTATCTGAATTTACCATTTTCATACCTGTTTGAGATACATTTACCTTATCGGGTATTCCAAATAATCCTTTTGCTATATAGGTTTTACCACTTCCTGGTCCACCTGCTAAGAATACTGCTTTAAATATACCTGGGTCTTTGTATCCCTCAACTAATTCTACACGAAGTGTTTTCTTTAACCATTTCTTATAAGCTTGCATTTCAGACAACTTAAAGAAACCTTTGTATCCACCGAGTTCTTCCGAACCTTGTGATTGGCCTGTAATACTTGACTCAAATAGTAATTTTTTTAGTTTTAACATATTATTCCTATATTTATATAAATCTATACAACTATAAATATAAAGTTTGGAAGTTTTATTTATAAATGAACGGGTCTCGTTTTCTTAATTCTTTAAGTTTCTTTTTTAGGTTTCTTTTGTTTTTGTAGTCTTGAAACCACTTTTTTATTTTTTTAAACATTATGTTTCTCCATTAGTTCTTTGTATTGTTCTGGTCTTCTAATTTTATTGATAAGTCTTTGTTCCACACCCCTATTACTCATATGTAAGCCTGTATATTTCAAGTAGTGTGGTATTAGTGAGTGTCCGATTGGCAACATATTGTAATCCCCACTTAGATAAACGTGATTGTAGATAGATGAAAGTATATCAATGGTTGATGAAGTTCCGTATGCTGCTGCGTCTAAACTACCCAAACCAAAGTAATGTTCTTGAAATCCTATTTCTGATGAATATATAACTAATTCATCAAGTTCGTGTGATGTAATCTGTTGAATAAGATTTTTATCGTGATATACATCTGGTCTTGTTATCAACACACAATCATATTTAAAATTATTATCTATTTCGTATTTTGTTTTAAGTAAATTACATCTATGAATTAAATAATAATACTTTGCCATATGAAAATCATTTTTACTTTCATACTCACGTTCTAAAAATTCATATCCCTTTGGTTTCAAGGCTTCTAATATATCATCATTGATATCTGTATTTCCGTGAAACTTATATGGATAATTATCTTCTTTACGATTAGTAGTGTCCCAAGTAGAAATAAAAAAATCTACATTCCAATCCTTAAAAATGTGCTTTGTTATTTCCCAATATCTCATTTCACCGGTTATACAAACTGCAACCTTATTCATAATTGAAACCTATCCTTTTTATAAAGTTGACAAAAGGTAAAAACTCTTTTTCTTCTGTGGTAATTAAATCCTTACCCTCGTGCATATACCAAGACTCCCAATCCTCTAAAGATAATTTATGGTGATTACCTTTGTAGTATTGTGCTATAATATTAAATTCAACTGAATTACAATACCAATAATTTGGTGTAAAAATTGTCATTGAAATATAATTAATTTTACTCTTGACAATGTCATCATTTATTTGTATATTATATTGTGGAACGATTGTGCTCGTTTCTTTACTTGACCCACCTGATTGACTAACCCCAATAACATCACACCATTGTTCAACATCATTTCTAACTTTAATAGTTTTTTTCTCAAATGTCCTAATAGTTTTTGGCCTTAGCTTTTGTAATGTGGTTGGTAATGGTAAATCATAATCATCTATACTGAAACAACAAGCATCATACAAAAAACCATTTTTTAATTCAAGTATATTTTTTTTGTAGTTTAGTTCTTCTAATGAATTACCTACTATTGATTTTACCTTGTCGTTTTTTATTAGTCTAATTTTCATATTGTTTTAATTTTTTTACAATTGAATCTGCTACAACTTTACACCCTTCTGAATTTAAGTGTTGGTCATCAAGACCTTCAATGGTATCACATAGTCGTAGTCCCTCATCTATTTGACCAAATGAAGTATATTCTTTTCCTTTGTAGTGTATTGGTATAAAGTTTTTTGGATAATGTTTTTTTAGGTAGTCTCCAATATCATCTCTCCACGCTAGACCTACCCAATTTGGATAATTACTCTTAGGTATATTTTGATAATTATTATCAGACCTTGTAAATATACCATTACACATATCTGATATTTGTTTAGTGTGTATTGAAATCTGTTTGTCAATATATTCTTGTGTAGTGATATCAAGTTTATCACCCGGATATTTCATAAGTTCTCTATCACCACAATCTCTTAACCAATCTGTAAATTGAACCACTATTGTTGTAAGTGAACCTGCTCTTGATATCCTATCAAGATTCTGAAGTGCTGGTAAAGTAGTAGATAAATTAGAACCACCATTAGAGTAAGTTGGAATAACATAAGATTTATTTAATTCTTTTGCAACTAAGTTAGGCCAATTGTTTTGTTTTCTATATTCATCGGCACCATACTCCAATAATTCTAAGTGATGATTTTGTGGAAGAACTTTGTTTAGTTCGTCAATACTCCAACCTTTTTCATACAAGTATTCGTATTGTAAACCAGAACCCCAAGTATAACTACACCCTACAAATGCTATCATTGTTCTAACTTTCTTACTATTGAATCTGCTATTACTTTACAACCCTTTGAGTTAAAGTGTTCGTCATTGAGTCCATCAATTACATCTATCAGTTGTAGATTGTTATTTTCTTGAAATTGGTCAAAAGAAACATATTCTTCATCATTGAAAAAAATAGGTATAAAGTTTTCTGAATATTTATCCTTTAAGATATCACCCAAATCTTTTGTCCAAGATAATCCTACCCAAGAAGGATATGAAGTTTTATAATTATTACTTTTTATAAGTTCATCACTTCTAATATCATCACAAGCATCTGCTATTTGTTTTATATGATATTCAATAGTTTTATCAATAGAGTCTTTTATAATGAAATCGTCTCTTGTCCAATCTGTAAATTGAACCACAATAGTATCTATTTGGTTAGATTTAGAAGAATAACATAATTCTTTTTCGTGTTCAATAGAGTTTAGTATTTGATTAAGATTAGAAGCACTCTTGGTCGTTCCAACTTTGTAAGGTTTATTTAATTTTTTTGCTACTAAATTAGGCCAACTATGTTGTTTTCTATATTCGTCTGCTTTGTAATCTAATGGGTCAATAGAATCCTCTTTGATAATTCTATCTCTATCATCAGTTAATTTATCAATACTCCAACCTTTATCGTAAAGATATTCATATTGTAAACCTGAACCCCAAGTAAAACTACACCCAACAAATAATATCATCCAAAAAACTCGTTCTTTTCTTTTACGATATTTTCTTCATTTAAATTATGATAATCCCAATTATCTTGTCTACCACCATAACGATAAATGTATTCTTGTTTTAGTCCTAACCTTTTTACTTTTGTATTTAAGTTATTGTCTGAAATGATTTCCAATACATAACTACCTAAACCACCTGGCAAAAAGTGTTCTTCTAATGTGATTACTTTTTTATCTTGTATGACTTTACTCAACTCATCTGTATTACAAGGTAAAGTATGTAAATCAATTACACCGACTTTATCATCACAATATTTTAGTGCTTCGTCAGTCATAATACCTGTTGATATAAAGTATCCGTCTGTTCCCTCTTTCAATACATTGAATCCATTTGACAAGTTATCTTCATCAGTATACAAATCTGGTCTGATATGTCTATCAAATCTAACATAGTTTGGTGTATCCATACTTACTGATTGTTCTGCTACTCGTCTTGCCATTACATTATCAGAAATACTATGTATTGTCATATGTGGTAAAACTCTCATTATAGAAATATCTTCTAACATATGGTGTGTTGGGCCTGAATCATCATAACTATATCCACTACCAACACCAACTATTGTGATTGGTAATTTCATCACACCTTGAGAAACTCTTATTTGTTCATAACATCTCATAACCATAAATGTAGAGATTGCATAAACGAATACTTTCTTACCCTCTCGTGCTAAACCTGATGCTACTAATATTGCATTTTGTTCTGCTATACCGACATTAAAAAATCTATGTGGAAAGTCCTCTCTTACTTTGTCAAAAATAGGTGTTGACATATCCGCAACAACTATCACGATATCTTTATCGTGTTTCATCATTTCATAAATTTGCTTAAAGAAAGAATCTCTTTGACTACGATTCTGATTTAGTATTGTTGTTTTTGTATCTTTACCCATTTTTCAAACTCCTTTGTAAGTCTTTTCTTGATGCTTCTACATCTTCATCTTTAATTGGTGTTCCACCGTGCCATATTGGTTTACAAGATAAGTAATCAATACCCTGACCTTTTACGGTGTCGGCTATAATTACAAGTGGTTTTCTTGTTCTACGACTACGAACATATTTAAGTGAATCAGCAATCTGTTCAATGTCGTGTCCGTCAATTCTTTTTACTTCCCAACCAAACGATTTCCATTTGTCTTCAATTGGTTCTAATTCTAATAGGTCTTCAGTAAAGTCCATAGTGCATTGATAGTTTCTATCTACAATTGCGACTAAATTATTTAGGTGATTGTGTGATGCGAACATTGCTGTTTCCCAAACTGAACCCTCATATAATTCTCCGTCTCCTAATAAACAATATGTTAGATGAAGTTCTCTATTTAGTTTAGCACTTAGTGCTACACCTGCAGCTAATCCAAATCCGTGTCCTAATGAACCTGCTGAAATCTCTGCTCCTGGCACATCACTTTGTAAGTGAACTCCAAATATTCCATCTTGTTGTGCAAACTTATCCATTTCTTCTTTATTGAAATATCCTCTGTCTGCTAACAAACTATAAAAGATAGGACTTGCTTGTGCTTTACTCAACATAAACCTATCTCGTTCTTCCCATTGTGGATTGCTTGGGTCGTGCTTTATAAACCCACCATAATATAATGTGGTCATAATTTCTGCACAAGATAAACAAGATGTAACGTGTCCGTCTCCTGCATTTACACACATCTCAAACATATCCTCTACTAATTGATTTGACTTATTTCTTAATTCATTTATCATTTTTATTACTCCTTTGTAATTTTAAAACTATTGTAATCGTATTGAACTTTTACATTATACTCTGTTGAAAACTTTTCTACATCACTTAAAACTTCTTTATAATGTATATCATCACCTGCTATGACACCACCAACCTTTAACTTTGGCCAGAAGTTCACTAAATCATTGTAAACTACATCAGCGCCGTGGTCTCCGTCAATCCATACAAACTTTAATGAATCATCTTTATATATTTTATGTGCATACTTTTCATCACAAGTTATTAAGTTTACATATTGTTCAACTTCTAATATTCTCATAGGGTGTTTTATAATATTTATAATGTTCATATCCCATTCGTTTTTCACATCATTATAATAATCTAAAAATTGTTTTGGGTGGTTTGTTTGTTCGTAGTTTTGTAATGCTTCTTCTATAATCCAAAATATATCAATAGCATCAAACTTTATATCTTTGCCAGATTCTTTTATTAGTTCCGCCATATGTGTAGTTGATTGTCCTAACAAAACACCAATCTCTACAAAGTGGTCTCCGTCTTCTGCACTCTTTACCACTTCCTCATAAATAAATTCTGCGTCATTTACCCAACCCGGAATATCTTTATATGACTTGAAAGTAAAAATATCATATTTGTTTTTCAAATATTTAGGTTTATCCATTTACTAACTCCTTAAAAAAATCTTGTTCTGATAATTTTGGTTGTATTGTCATACGACACCAATTATCTCGTTTTCCATATGGGTGTATTTTACAATACTTTACCAGAACTTTATGTTTATCTAAAATTTCTTTTGTCTTTTTGTTATCGTCTTGGTTATTGAAGTGTATCCAATTACAATTTGAATCTATAACCTCATAGTCTTTTAGCATTGAAATTACTTTCTTTTTTTCTTCTATAACCTCTTGACAATAAATATCAACCAAATGATGATTATACAATAAAAATTCACAATACTTCAAAGATACGCCTGTAATTTCATACATTTGTCTAAATTTTGATAAGGGTTCTATCATATCTTTGTGTCCAAATGTCATACCGACTCTACAACCTGCAGCGCCAAACCCCTTTGAGAATGTTCTCGTAACTAACAAGTTTGGATATTCATCAATGTATTTTATGAAACTATTCCAATGTATATCTTCTGTGTCTAAAAATTCAATGTATGCCTCGTCAATCAATACGGGAATGCCAGTATCTAATAATGGTTTGATTTCGTCTATGGTTTTATAATCACCGATTGGACTATTTGGATTTGCCAATATAATTAATTCAGTTTCATCATCTACAAACTCCAACATACTTTTTACTGATAGTTTTCTTGTATCTTTATCGTAATGTATTCCTCTATAAGGACAATTATATAATGATGCGTAAACTCCATACATAGGAAATGAAGGCTCAGATGTAACGATATTGCCACAAGTTGTGAAGGTTTCAAATATAGACTTGATACCGACATCAGAGCCATCACTTAAAAATAAATTTTCTGTTTTGACATTGTAAAATTCACATATTTTTTCTTTGAAGTTTTTTGTATTGGGATAATATGCAAAGTCTTCTTGTTTTAAACTTCTTAGAAACTTTGTATAGTAAGATTGTGGAATTGGTTGTGAGCGTTCTGATTGATTTAAAATAAAATCATATTCAGATTTGTCCGTATAATCAAAGATTCTGTTTACTCTATGTAAATGTGTTTTCATACGCCTACATACTCCAATATTGGTGTTAATTCTTTATATGAACAATTCTTACAATGTGAAGTAGGATTGTTTGTTTGACAACCTTTTTTTACATTTTGATAATCTTCCATTTCTCTAATTTCATCTATTGTGTTTACGAATAAATTACCAAATGGTTCTGCACCTGTATTCATACAACACATTTTGATGTGTCCTTCTACGGTTGTATAAATTGCATTGTTTACCCAAAAACAATCTTTGTAATCCCACTTAGATTTACCCATAATGTTATCACCCCAAGTATTTTTTAGATAATCTAATTGTTCCGTTGTATATCCTGATGTTGCTATATCATCTTGTAAACTTTTGTTCTCGTCCCAAATTTGTGCGATGTTCAATCTTAATTGACCTAAGTTATTTTCTTTTCTCAAAGTATCAATCTTTTCTATATCATCTACATTATAAGCATTCACTACATAATTTACCACGACATCACAATCATATCTATTGACTGATTTGAATTGGTCAAGGAATTTAATTAATTTTTTCCACTTTGCTGGTGCCCTATCTCTTTCATAATGTTCTTTGTATCCGTCAATTGAAAAATACAACATATCTATATACTTCATACATTCACGAAACTTATCTTTTATATTGTATTGACAATTAGTTGCTACGATTAATTTACAATCTGGAAATGTTTCTTTAAACATACGACATACTTCGTCAAATTGTGGATGTAGCATTGGTTCTCCCATTCCCATAAGTTTTGCTTCTTTGATTGGGTGATGTTTTATTCCGTCCAATAACTTACCCCAATTTTCTAATGACATATGTTTAAGTGAACCGATTACTTCCTCACGATTACAAAAACTACAAGCTAAGTTACAATAGTTAGTTGTTTCTAAATATGCGTATGTTATTTTATCCATTTTAAATCCTTAGATAGTTCCTCTGCCCATAACTGATGTCCTGTTTCACTCGGGTGTGGGTCAAGTTCATTAAATAATCCATCTCTAAATTCGTTGTTGTCATCTAATAAAAAGTTCTTAAATGAAACTTCCTTAAAATTGTTTTTAGTAATTTGTAAATAGTCTTCATCAACTATGGTATCTCTGATTTGAGATTTATGGTGATGACCTAATTCTGTTTCGTAAAATGAATCAAAGAACAAATGTTCTATATTATGACTTTCTAAAAAATAGTGTATATATAAATTTGTATGTTTGTATCTACTGATATATTCTTCCTTGTTCCAAAAGTGTTCAACATATAAATCCCACATTTCGTTTAGACTTTCATTATTTCTTTTGTGTTTGTGCATTGGGTATAAAGTTTCCCAACTACCATTTGTATAAAAATCTTTTCGTTCTGGTGATGACCAACCAACTATTACAAACATTTCACTTCCGTCATATTTTTTTAGTAAATCTAAAACATTACTTATCAATCTACGAACTATACCATCATTTGATGAACCTGCAACTGAAGTATTTAAAACATCAATTCCAAGTAAACTACCTAACTTATGTGGCCATACCTTTGGTAATCTATACTTATCATTATCACTATGATTAACGTTTGTTGTATTGAGTTCAGGATTTATCATATCGCCCGATGTCCAACTATCACCCTCACATATTATTATTTTCTTCAAGATATCTCTCCAAATATTCTGGTGTTCCTAATTCATATACTTTATCAACCATACCAATACCAACTTTCTTTCCGTCAAGTATAGCCCAATTGTAAACTGGTGCTACATAAAACTCACCATTACTTCTACTATTCTCTTCAATCATTTGTTCTGCATACTTTACGAAATCACTACCTTTACTCCAATAGTAATATCCTGCTGTTGCGTTGTTTGATATGACTTTCTTTTCTGCTACCTCTTGGACATATCCGTTATCAAGTGTTCTGGCATAACTCCAATCTTCACTATCACCCCAAAAACAAGGTATGTATCCGTCAAATTGTTCTGCTATTCCCCACATTTCCTCTGGATTGTAATCTATCATTTGGTCTGTGTTTAATGTTAGTAATGGTGTATCATCATTAATCAGTTCTTTTGATTCTAATATTGTTTGTGCGGCACCTTCAGTTACCTCATCTAAGACAAATACATCATAAGAGTCGTGTCCAATAATATCCTTAAACTGCTCAAAATCGTATCTTTCAAAATCTTCTTGTAGACAAATCAAGATAAACATATAGTTTTTGTCAAACTCAATACCTAAGTTTTCAATCACTCGTTGTATCATTGGTTTTCCATTTACATCTATAAATGGTTTAGAATCTGTATATCCTTGTTTTGTAAATCGTGAACCTCTACCTGCCATTGGAACTACTATGTTAAACTTCTGTTTCATAAATCATCTCGTATATTTGTGTTATTATTCTATCAATACTTTTACATCTAATCAACAAGTTTCTATTGTGAACTAATGTATCTTTATTGTCTTTAATTCTATTGTATAATTCATCATTACTCATATTCATAACTTTATTTAAGTCGTGTAAATTATAAATAAGTTTGTGTGAAAAAATTTCTGCGTTATCTGCTTTACTTTCAGATTCAAATAACCACTCGTAAGACTTGAATCCATACTTTTTAAAATACTCTGTTGTCTTTGGACTACCCAACCACATTATAGGGTGATAAAATAATATCGGATTAAATGTGGATTGATTTAAAAATACCATATCAGTTCTGTCTGGTAATGATGTTGATACCCAACTAAAAACTGATTTATTATATACATCATATGGTATTGGTAAATTAGAGTGAATTGTATCGGGCTTAAATTTGGGGTGTGTTTCATAATTACTGGCAATCATAGGAACCTTAGCTTCTAATTTTTGTATTACTTCTTTATCAATGTTCCAAAAATTATCTATTAAGTATTTGTATTCTTTATTGTTATTACAAAAATCAATCGCTGTCTGTGCAGTATATTTATCACATTCAATATGACTTCTGTTAAAGAACTTTTGTTCTACTAAACTTTTGTCCAACCAATTATTTTTTTTCATCAAGTATAACATCCAATCTCTTTGTTGATGTTTTGTTCTACTTAGTCTACATATTCTTCTATCATTATTTTTTATAGTTTCTAAATATTCATCAACACTATAATCTATATTTACACTTCTGAAATCGTGTCCTGTTTCTTTTAACATTCTTCTGGCATAACTTTTTGCTATACCTCTATGTAGAGAATTCCACTCCATTATATTATCATAGATTACATTGACACCATAGTCTTCGTGGTCATTACCGAATAAATTACTACTAAGAATAATCATAGATGATTTAGGTAATTTATATTGTTCTAAAACATCTCTAAACATATCATAGTAATTTTTATATTTATCTGCTTTTACTCTACTGTAAATTTCATCTGTATAGTCTTCTGCTTCCCAACCTTGATATAGTAATAAAACTAATGTTCCGTTTTTCATTTTACGAACCACGTTAGGTTCTAAAAACAAATCAAAAAACCAACGTTTGGTATCATAGATTGGATATATAGAATCTGTTATCGGGTGTAGTCCTGCTTGAACTATCACCTTTTCATCATTTTCTAATAGTCTTCTAAAGGGAATATCATTGTCCCAAAAGCCCATAGTTAAATGTTTAAAGGTTTCTTTGTTTCCAAAGTATTGTTGTTTATCATTTACTATAAAATTATCTCTGTGAAAAACCTCACTTAAATATCTACTTGAATTTGCTATCAAGTGTTGGGGGTTAGTCTTGGTGTGATAATCTCTATCAAGATTTGACATCCACCAATCTTTATAAATTGTTTTAAATTTATCTATATATTTCATTTATCTCTTTCACTTAATATTGGATTATCTATTGGCCAGTTTATTTTTAACATTGGGTCATTCCATTTGACTGATATTTGGTCTTGCCAATCTACATATTCATTTGGATAGGATTGAGTGTAATGAAATACGCATTCTTCCGATAAACATAAATGTCCATTAATAAAACCTGGTGGAACCAATACACTTTTACAATCTTTATCATCAAGTGTAAAACTATCCCATTGTAAATAAGTTGGACTATCTTTATCATAATCCACCACAACTAAATAAAATGCACCATAAACACAAGTAATGTGCTTCCAAGTTTCGTTGTCTCCGTGTAATCCTCTTAAAACATTTTTACGAGAGTGTGTAAATTTTGAGATTTTATTTTCTGGTGTGTTCATTGATTGTTCCCAGTGTGTCCACATTGTTCCACGATAATCTGTAAATTTATCTGGTGTGTAAATCTCTACACCCTCTAACTTTGATTCTTCTATTTTGTAATCAAA
>Ga0181421_1000386_pt1 | contig 12837 bp, 10 predicted proteins | sample 44SPOviralmetaG_FD_130146 | JGI IMG/M metagenome (GOLD analysis project Ga0181421, IMG submission 130146) | Marine viral communities from the oligotrophic San Pedro Time Series (SPOT) site, San Pedro Channel, CA, USA - 44 SPOT_SRF_2013-06-19 | ecosystem: Environmental > Aquatic > Marine > Strait...
AAGTTTTTCTTGTGCTAAACGTTTGTTTGATGCTGGTACCCATGCCTGTCCTAAGCCATGTTCTTCGTCTACTTTGTTTAGTTCTAGTGTGATACGTTCCTTGCCAGTCTTACGCATCTTTAGCGGTCGTGGAGCAGTAAATTTAAGTATGAATACTTGTTCACGTGGTTTAAATTCTAATACTTCACCCATTGATCTGCGAAAGCTCCACCATTGTTGCACTTAGATTGATTTCTGGATCTGCTACGAAACTGTGATTAACAAGTCCTGTACGTATTGCCATTATAGCACTGTCTTGTCCTTCTGGAGTTGTTGCAAACAATTCTAAGTTGTCGTACATCCAACGGAATACATCTTCCATTTCTTCTGGACGTACAGTTGCACACATTAGTTTACGTGCTTCTATGATCTTGCCTGCTTTGAACAAGTTTACTGCATCAACCCGCCAGTCGCTGGTATTGCCTTCATCACCTTTTACGTTTGTAAGTTTGCCATCTGTGCTGTTCATTTGACACAGGTTCAAACACTTACGTAGATCTGGATAGGTGCTACGTACATACGTGTCCAGTGTTTCGATATCAAGTTCAACATTCTCTGCAACCAACACTGTGGCAATACGTGCAGTAAACTCTGTCTTGTCTACTTTCTCAATATGAAAGCCTTGACATCTTGAATGCAATGCTGGAATAACTCTGTTTGGATAGTTGCAAGTTAGTATGAACCTTGCACTAGCATGATAGGTTTCCATAACACCACGCAGTGCCGCTTGTCCATTTGGCGATATATAGTCAGCCTCATCTAACAGTACAACCTTGAAGTCACCAAATGGCATTGTTTGCACAAAGCCTGTGATCTTATCACGTATTGTGTCAATACTATTTTCTCTTGATGCGTTTATTTCTAGCACATCAAAGTCATCTATTTCAAGTTGTTTGATCAGTATCTTTGCCAGTGTAGTTTTACCAACACCAGGTGCACCACTAAACAACAAATGCGGAATAGCACCTTCATCTATCCAAGTTTTTACTTGTGCTTTTTGATCTTCATCGCGGAACACATATCCGTCAATGTCATCGGGCCTATACTTTTCAGTCCACAGTTGCTTCATCTAATACTCCTAAGTTGTACATATTATATTACAATTAGCGAGGTAAGTCAACCAGTTCTGGAAAACTATCTAAAAGATCTGCTTTATGGTATCTATCTCTAAGTTCAATTTCTTTCCAAAATAGTTCCGAATCAAACGGCTCATCAACATCAAGTGCATGTAGTATACTCATATATCCACTAGTACTTTTGTTGTATAAGTCACGTGGACGTAGCCACTCTATATGTTTTCTATACTTTTCCCTTATTTGATTTTTTAGGTACTCAGGAGCAGTAGTAACTTTCAAATATTGTCTATTTGAGAGTGTGTTTACTATCCAATGTTCAGCATCCACTAATCCTTGTTCTACCCAACTTCTATGAAAATCCGGCATGTGCAGTGCATTCAATAATGTTAGTGTTGACTGCACACAAAAGAAAATATCTGGACGTTGTTCAATCATTTGTTGTCTAAAACCAACAATTTGTTTCCATTTATATGATCCGGGACGTAGGTATAATCCTCGTTCATGCTCAGCATCAAGACTTGCATATACAATAACGTTAGAAAAATTCTGCCAAAGATCTAATGCTTTCCGTTTGCCTAGTCCTGTGTGCGTCATGTTTGTAATATATTGCAATTGTATGTCATGACGTTTGTGTTTATCAAGCAATTCAACAAAGTCATATGTTTCTTTCATCATAAGTGGTTCACCGCCTTCGAATATGATCTGTTGTAAATGATCTATGTGCTTGGTATACTGTTCTAACAAACTTGAATTGCTTTGTTTAAGAGCTCCTCCAATGACAGTCTTGCCAATGGCACGTTCAACTTGGTGCAAACTACTAGACCATTCACTCTTACACATTCTGCATTGTAGATTACAAAGGTTATTAGGTTTATAGTTTAACTGGTTTAACTCAAATTGATCTAAACTTCCATCTGCGTTTGTGTTGGTAACTTTTTTAAAGTGTTTTATAAAATTACGATTGTAACTGGCTCGAAATACAGTGTCATCTTTGTATTTTTGTTCTTTAAGGTAACATGTACTGCAATCATCCACTGGCTTTTCTTCTAGCATATCTAGTCGAAGTTGCCGTGTTTTTGAATTATTCCAAATTTCTTCAAGAGTGTGTGTGCCAGCATCTCCAAGAGTACCTGTAAAATAACAACAAGGATTTACCCTGTTATCCGGAGTGGTGTATTGACTAATCCAAGGTAGTATACAAAATGTTTTGCTGTCTAGTAGCAAGTGTTTTTCATGTTCTGACATTTGCTCAACAACATCACTATTGTTCCCTAAGCCACTGAACTTTTTATATGCAGTATATGTGCTAACGGAATTTTTATAGTCTCCGCTGGCTTTAAATAAGTGCACCGGAATAGGATCAGTACTGATGTTCTTTAATACCCATGCATAATTGCTCTCGATATCAGGATCAGAAGATACAATAAACACAAAGAAATTTGAAATATCAATTTCATTAAGCATGGTTTGGATGCTTTGCAACATCATCACTGGATGTTGGTCTTTGTGATAATCTTTGGTAATAGTCAGTATGATTCGATCGTCTTTACCAAATTCTGGACGGTAGTTTGATTTAATACGATTGAAGAGATCAATGCTGTTAGGCAAATAAACATCACAATTTACCACGTCAAAGACTGTATATTGCTTTTCTAATTCAGCAACCCAGTCATCAACTGCGGGTAAATTTGATATCACTTAATCGCCTTTGTAGAACTTTGAATTAGGTCCCATAGTTCCTTTGCTGACGTGCAGTGCAGTACTCAATCCGTCGTTACCTGGATCTTCATCACTTACAAGCAGAATGTCTTTGTTATCAACTTTACGTATTATGGTTTCGCCGATGTCGTCTGTAATTTTGACACCTCTAGTCCAACGTCCGTGGTCTACACAAATCCATTGTCCTACTGTAACATCATCTTGTTTAGGTCCGATAGCATATACCTTGCCCCAACGTGGACGAATTCCGTAGCCTTTGCCATCATCACTTAACATAATAATTCCACTGCTAAGTTTTCTTTCTCCAAATTCCATCTCTTCAACAATAACATCGTCACGTAAGGCTCTAAACGAATCTTGTTTTACTTTGTATGCATCATAATTTACTGTGGCCATTATATTTTCTTTACTCCTGATTTTTCTTGTGCTTGTTGTCGTGGTGTCTTCAATGCTTCTTGTTTGATAGTTTTTGCTCTTGCTATTGCATCAGCTAATCCTTTTGCTGGAGTAGGTGCTACTGCTACTGCTACAGGCTCTGGTGTTGGTGTTGGTGTTGGATCTATATCAAGGATCCTTTCATCAACTACTGGAGTTTTAACAACTTTAGGTTTAATCGCTTTGGCAACTTTCGCAGTTGTTTTTTCTGCACGTCTTGTTTCCTTAAATGCCTCTACTTCCTTGGCGTTACTTTTTTGAAGTTCGTACGGATCAGGTGCAACAGGTGCTGGCGGAGTAACTTCTGCAACTGGAGCTCTACTTGCCTGTGGAATACTATCTTGTGGACCAATTTGTTTATTGTACTGTCGTTTTACCTGTTGAACTTTGCTATCAACAACGGTTCCTTTGTGATCTATTCTATCTCCACGAGCATTCACACCCATGTTACCAACTGCTCTAACTGTTTCGTTTTGCAGTAGTAAAGCACCCAAGTCAATTGATTTGCCCTGTGAACTTCTATATGTGCGTTTTGTTGCCATTTGAAACTCCTATTATATGCGTACTTTATATTTATCGCAGAAATTCTTTGGGGTCTAAATCATAGTACATGCTATCAATTCTGTGTACACCAAGCAAGTATAGTACATAACTTGCAACACTTGATCCTCTGCCAACACCCCATATAACGTTGTTATCCCGCATGGTATCCACAAGATACTTAAGATACTTTAGCAAGTTAAACAAGTTGCGTTCTTGAAACATTAGCAGTTCTTCACCAGCACGTTGTATCTCGGGTTGTGTTTTACAAAGATCAATCACATGTTGTGCAATATCCATTTGTTTGTATTCTTCAGGCATTAGCCAGTTGCGTTGATTCATCATATCATATTCATCAACACTTAATGATATATCTGTTTCGGGAGAAGTGTCTGCAAGTTGAACAGTGCCATCCACAGTGATACCGGCAGTTGTTTGTTGTTTCATAATCAAATCAACTACGTCTTCAATGTTGTATACTATTTCACCAAACTTATTTTTTATCATTGGGTTTAAATTCTACTACGTTTTCGCCTATGGCGTCAGTTTTTTCTTGTTTCTTCTCAAGTTTTATTTCAATAATTGTTTCTGGTTCTTCACCATCGTCCCAATCCAAATCTAAACTTTTCCAAGTTGGATTATTAAGTGTTACAATTTTCTTGCCTGTACTTGGCAGTGTGCTACAATTTGGACCTGTATCGCTCCACCATCCTGGTTTTTCATATGGACCAGCAGTTTCCTCATCATTATGCAAATAACTTATTCCGCCACCCATTGTGCTTCTAAGACTTATATCTAATATATCAATTACGTCTTCAGTAACTGCTTGTAGTTTACTATATAATGCTAAACCTGTCAATTGATCAGCAGGTTCATTTGGCAAAATTATAGTGCGAAAACCAATGTCTTGATATTTTTTAGCAAGTTTTTTGTCGTCATCTCCAATTATGATAGCATCACAAAATTGCTCATAGATAATATACTTGCATCTTTCCATTGCTATATTATGATCAATAGTATTCATTGACTTTGTAATCATCTGTAAATCAACACTATAGGTATTCATAATAACACCAGTATCAAAATATATGCCAGCAGTGAATGTTGGACTAAAACCTATTCTTACATTACTCATGATATGTCTATTTTATCCTCAAACTTATCGTCTTTGTTACGTTCAGCGGCATGCATTTCACTTAGTTTTGTTCTATAAGTTTCTATTGCCATCCTCACTTGGTTGATTAAACTAGAATTACCCATTCTCATTGCCACAGTTAACTTGCCGTTTAGTTCAGTGATTTTATCCATCAACTGTTGTTCGTCTAGTCCACCAATGTCATTTATCAATGGATGTTCCATTAGATATCGCCGTCTTTTCTGTTTTCACTGTAGTGTGCATCAAAGTCGCCACCTGGGTAACGTGCTTTAAGTTTGTCAATGTTCATTTGTATAATGATATTTGGATCAACGTCTAAGGCCATACATCCTTGCATCCAGTACCACATGATGTCGCCTAGTTCACGTTTCATATGATAAATGTTTTCATCATTTAATGGCTTACCTTGAAATATCATCTTCTTAACGATTTCTGTGAACTCTCCGGCTTCAGCACCTATACCACAACTTGCAGTTAACAAACGTGGCATGTTGACATCTGAATGTGTATTAAGTTGGTCCCAGTTATCATTAAATGCAGTAGCATCTTTGCTTTCATCGCTGGTAACTGCGTCTACAAATTCTTTATACTTGTTTAGATCTATATTCATAAAAAAACTCCTTTACTCATTAATTATACAGCAAAGGAGTTGGTATGTCAATTATTAATTTGCTCTTTATGCAAATGCGGCGCCGTTGTTTCCTATACAGTACCATTTGCTGTTGATGTACATAAGTGTAGCGGCTTCGCCTATATCACTGAATGTCATAGTACCTGTGCCAGATGCTTTCCAACCTGCGTTGGTAACAGTAATAACCATATCACCACCGTCAGCTACAAAGGCAAATACTTTAACTTGTCCTTCAACACCGGCTGCTAGTGTAGCTGTCTCTGCTCCACCAGTTGTAAAGAAACTTGCAGTTTTTGTCAAACTGGCTGCACCTGATGCGGCTAAGTCTTCTGAACCTGTAAGTTTAATTGGATTTGTAAAACTGTCTCTTGGACGTGTTAATTCACTTAAGAATATAGTTGTTCCGCCATCGTCTGTGTGGAATTGAAATTCGTATGTGCCTGTTTCAGCAAATGTTATTACATTTGACGCAATACCTTGTATTCCAACAATGCTCTTTGCACTTGCTCCGTTGCCTACTGCACTTGGTAGTGTCATAGTATGTGCAACGTTTGCAACAGTGACTGTCACTGTGATATATGCTTGGTTACCTGCACTTGGAATGTTTGAAAATGCTAGTGTGATTGAACCTGATGTTGTAACACTATACCAGTTACCTGCACTGTAATCAATAGCAGTGGAACCAGTGACTGATCCTAATGCAATTCTTGTGTCTCTTGTTGCTTGTAGTTTAGCATTCTTTATAACTGCACCAGCCATGTCATTGTCTAGTGTTGTGCCAGTTAATGCACTTTTAAAAATACCTTTTGCCTGCAAGTCGTCAATCTCAGTCTCTGCAAATTCAAAATTGCTTTTGATGTTTGTGAAGTTATCACGAAACCCTTGACTGTCATTATCCTGACCAGCAACTGGATAGGTTGTGTCTATGTTGTTTGGATTGATACTGCTTGCCATATTATAATCTCTCTGTTTATGTCTTTATATTTATCATATTGCGTTATGTAGCATTAATAACTGTAACTGCTACTTGATGAACTACTGCTACTACTCGAACTGCTACTGCTACTGCTATAGCCACCACCACCTGATGATCCACCGCCGGTGCCGCCGCCATAACTAGGTGTGCTTGGTACACTAGGGGTACTTGGAACTGCTGGTGGTGTTGTATCTGTATCTACTGTTGCCATTGGTCCTAGATTCCCTGTATATATGTATTCTGGCAGGTCTGGTTTAATCGCTTTACCATGATTCATACTGCTATTAGGCATATAAAAATTTATACCTGGAAAGCCTTCGAACGTATGAATATGGCTGGTACCATTTCCTAATGTTGTGCTCCCCGTGCCTGTATCAGCCGCATCAGCATCAGTTCTGTTTAGATATAGTGGATAAAAGTATCCTTTTGTTCCATCTGTAAAGCCACTATCACTTGTTCCAAATACATAGTATGGACCTACATAATCTGCAAGACTTTGATCAATGGTAATATTGCCACTACTTACATGTGTAATTGTTGTTGTGGCGTCAGCAGAACCTAATATATTATTAGTAGGATATACTAGATACTTGTCGTACTTGTCAGTCTTGCCGTAGGCATCAGATGGAGAAGTAAACCTTGTTGCATTGGCATCAAAGATTGTTGGATTTCCTGAACTTGTAGGATTAGTTGTTTGGTTTGCATTAAAGGTTGTAGTCAGTGGCGGAGATGGGTTCCAGTTACCACCATCAGTTGAATCTTCATTAACAACCCAATTTGCAGTAAGCTGATTATCTAAAATGTATCGATCGCTGATAAAGTCAACTCTGTTTAATATCTCTCCAAACTGACTGCGTATGTTATAACTGATTCTATCTGCTTCGCCTGGATTTACGTATGCAATAACCCATGCTTTAGTAAAGCCTAATACCCGCCCGTCAGTCTGCTTTGATTTCATCCACAGTGGTAGCACTGTGTTTGTTTGCCCTACTACATCAACAACCCTATCTCTCATGTTTACAAGACTGTTTGGATATACAGTAGTAACTGTTCGTGACACTGTATTGTCTGCATTATAATGAAGATAACCATAGTATTCTTGTAAACTAACAAGATGTTCTTCTATTGCAAAATAAAAAGGATCTTGTCCAACAGGAAACGTACATGTTCCTGCTTCGTTGCTGTTATTGAAAGGTGCATCTGGATGTTTCAGTGCATAAGCATAGGCACAACAAATTTGATGATTCTTTGCGATTGCAATAGCTCCCTCGCCAGTATAGTGTGCATCAAAAAGGACTTCTTGTGCAACTGCCTTAAAGCCTCCCCATGATCCTGGCACCATTGGTACAATATCACTTTTGTTTGTAAGTCTGTAGAAGTTATCTCCTAGTGTATTCCCTGATAGATCAGAGAGAGCGTTGAAATATTCTGCATACTTTTTATTGCCAACTGTTGGACTTGCACTTACAAAGGCTTTTATATCATCAAACTTGTTTAAACTTTGGGCATAGTTGGTGATCAAGGTACTGATTGCACTTCCAAGACTGTGTCCGCCAATTCTTATTTTTGTTTTTGTGGTATTGTTCAATGCATCAATAAGACTTTTGCCAGGAACATCTGCTGGACGTTCTTCACCAGCTGGTCCCAGTCCCTTAAATGCAATAGTGAAACCGTTGTGTGTTTTTCCTTTGCCAAATCCAGCAATTGGGTTTATTACCTGTCCGGCCATAACATCTAACTTGCCATCATATTCATTTTGTGTACCACGCATTACAATATATGCAGTGTCGTCAACTTCTATTAGAAATCCAAATGGAGCAATACTACGTACAACCTTAGGTGGAACCAGTTTGTTTTTATTTGGATCTTTGTCGATAGTGACTGTGTAATCACAATATATAAGATCATCATTTGTTAGTGCTAACAATGCGGCTTTGAATTTGTCATACCTTAATGGTTCATCTATGTTTACAGGACATTGATTAGTCGGCGACCAGTTAAACGTATCGTTTATTTTAGGATTAGGAATATACCCGCTGCCTGTCCATCTGTCTGCTGGATCTCCAGGTTGTCCATCTACAACCCAGTCCCTTGCCATTTGGCTTCCTACGTTGGCTAACAAGTTTAGATCTCTCATTTCTTCTAGCCAGGCAAGATCTTTTTGATCAAGTGCAGTTACGTTTTCTTCTCCGAGACTGCCGTTACTAAAATTAGCATTAAAAAATTCTACAAAATCTGTTGCTTCTTCGTCATACACAGTTGCTGGATATGGAAGTGTCAGTTGTTGTGGTGGTGATTCACCCAGTTTGTTTACACCTGTGTCAACTACATTACTATATACAACTTCATACTCAACAGTACCGTCAGTGTTTAATGCCTGAGCAGTTTTGATTTCACCAAGTATAAGTTTCTTTCTAAAATGATTTTTTGAAAGAGCATTAACATACTCATCTAACGTAGCAGTGTCCAAACTGTAGGCATGTGTATAAGTCACATCAGTTGCAATGCCAAAGTAAGGATCGTCAGCTCTGTATAATCTAGACGGTTCAATTATATCTGTATCTTGTAACAAGCTCTTTACAAAGTTTCTGTCTGTATGATCGGGCATTGCCTTAATATAAAGTCCTTGATACGGTGAATCATATGCTCTATCAACTGTTATGCGAAATCGTCTACTCACACTAACCAGTCCATTTGAACTGTATGCTACTACTGTAAAATCAAATGCTTTGTCAAATGTAGTTTCAGCAGAGTTTAATCTAGTGGTAACATCTTTGTCAAACGTAGTTGTTCCACCGTCAATGGCAAATGTATTGAAACTAACTCTTCCGGCAATATGCCCACTTTCAAGGAGACTTAATCCCTGAGGAAGTTGATTTCCTAATGAGTAGGTGCCAAGTTTGAATAACAATAAGCTCCCACTTGGGTTTGTTGCTTCGATAGCTAATGTACTAATGTCACCGTTGTTTATTGAGCCTAGACTGTATATTGGATCATCAATCGATCTATCAGGAATAAGTGTGCCACTTAACCATGTAACACTATTTTCAATGTCACCAATCAATGATATAGTATAACGATACGGTTCACTTACTACACTGTTGTCACCTGCCTTATAGATTGTAATGTCAAAAGTGTATGTGGTTTCTGTGGCTCCTTGATCTGGAAAAAATCCAGTAAGCCAACCAGTTGTTCTATCAAATGCAATGCCTGGGGGTAAGTCAGCACTGTCGCCTAATACAATCTCAAATTCAAAAGCGTCGCCGTCACAGTCGTATCCTAATATCTGATATGCAAAAAAGTTATTATGTCTGAATGTACCAATTGTACCTGCGGCAACTGTTGGATTGGTTGTGGCTGGTGGATAGTTGGTAATGTATGGTGTTCTGTTTGGCGACAAGTCAGCAGTGAGTATCATGCTATCAGCAGTAAAGTCAGTGGTATCAGCAGTTAAACTGTCTCTACTCACAACAAACATAGTAAAAGTTCTTAAATTTTGATCTTTACCATCAGTAATACGTAACGTAAATTCATAGTTTTTATTAATAGAACGTGTGGCAAAATCATAAGGATACAGATCAAATGCACTTGCATCGAAGCCTGAAGTTGCACTATCTGGTAAATTGCTTATTGGTGTTATGTGCCCTGAGATAACACCAGTAGTTGCATCAATTGTTAAGCCAGGAGGTAATGCTCCGTTGTCAATATCAATTATAACTGTATCGCCTGGGTCTGAATCTGTAAATCCAATTGTGATGTTTACTCCGTCACAATCATAAAATGTTCCAAGACTGCCTGCTGGTGTTGTAAACTCGGGAATGTCCTGTCCAGTGACTGTTAAACTAAATGTTCTATCGTTTATGCTTAGTCCGTCTGGTGACGTCGCTCTAATAGCAAATGTAGATGTGACATTTTCGCTAACTTCAGTTGGTGTTCCTTTGACAAGTGTGTATGCAAGAGGCACTCCTTCTACAGTACCGTTGCTTGTTACTTGTATACCTTCTGGTAGTCTTCCAGCAATTAAACTGTATGTTGGTGTTCCGCTATCAGGATCTGTGGCAACAACTGATACTTGAAAAAACAAGTTTTCAGCAATAGTGCCTAGATCACCTGCGGGTGTTACCCATACTGGTTGTGCCATAATTTAAACCTTCAGCATACACTCGACGAGCTTTTCACCTTCGTCTGCATTATCTTCTAATGATATTCCAACTAATGCACCCTCAGAATTTTTACTTGCTCGACCCATTATATCACTATAAACTTTTTGTCCTTTCATGACAGATCCAAAAATTCTAACAGGCACACGCCCTACTAGTGCTATTGGTAACCCTGCAGTTAGTTCACTATTCATTAGGTAAGCAGGATCAGTTGATACAACTCCTGCTGGATAGTCGCCTAATCCGCATGCAGTAATTTCTAAAACTCCGCCAATTGTGATTACAGTACCTGGATCATAGTCATGATCAGACAAATACATTTCTGCCACGTCAGCATATTCTGCTTGTGTTGCTCTTGCAGTAATAACGTTTGCATTAAAATTACTACTAGCATCTCTAAACACAATGGTTGATGCAGTTGATAAATTCGTAGCATTTGATGTAATTGTAAATGTTCCACCTTCGGTGTTGACACTACCACTTATACCATTACCAGAAGTTGCACCTTGTTCTACATAGTTGCCGGTTGTGTCTGTGCCAAGTGCAACACTGTTAGATTGTATTGTTGTAGCAATGCTTATGCCTGCACTGCCGTCAAAATTAGCCGTACCAACCACATCACCACTAAGTGCTATTGCTCTTGGAGTTGCTAGTGTAGCCGCTGATCCTGATGCATTACCAGTTAATGCGCCAACAAATGTCGCTGAAGTCAAAGTGCCTGTACTAGGATTGTATGTAAGTCCACTGTCTTGTTTTACTGCGGTTAAAGCACCAGTTGTTGTACTTGCAAAGTATACTAAGAAGTTAGTGTTTGTAGCAGTGTCAGAAGTTACAGTTGCACCTGCTGCCGCGAAACTTAGTACTCCACTTGCGTCTGTAACAAGAGCTTGTCCTGCAGTACCATCTGTTGCTGGAAGTGTCCATACCAAGTTAGTGCCGACTGTGGTCGGTGCTTGAAACCCGACGTAGTGACTGTTATCACCATCCAAAAATCTAACATCACCAGTTGAAGCAAAGTCTCCAGCTACGTTAGCACCTGTCGCACTTACAGTTAATCTTGTTGTACCGGCAACTCCAATTGTTGTTGCACCGCCACTTGCTACACTTACATTTGATGTTCCGTTGCTTATGCTTGTGGTTGCTATGCCAGATAATAGGCTTCCGTTTCCTAGAATGTATGTGCCACTTATGTTACCACTTGATACAATGTTCCCTGTGGCTACAACTCTGCCACCTGTTAATAAATTACCACCACTTACGTTTGCAGTAGTTGTTACGTTGGCTGCACTTGTTGTTGGAATCAGTATATCTAAATTTGTTCCGTTGGTTTGAAATGCTAGTGTGCCACCTGATGTTAATTCAACATTACCACCTGAACTTGAAATACCTACAACTGATGTTCCGTTTGCAATTTGTGTAACTGCGACGTTTGATGCCGCCGTTACGTTGGATAAAAATCCACCATCGCCTACGAAAAAGCCACCAGCAGTTACGTTTGCACTGCCTGTTGCTGTAATATTTAGGCCTGTGATATTTCCTGTTGCAACAACTTGGGCACTTGATACCACATTACCAGTTGCAACCACTCTACCACCTGTAAGTAGATTACCGCCACTTATGTTTCCTGATGATGTTACGTTTCCAGTTGTTATGTGTTGTCCGGCAATAACAACATCTCGAGATGCAATTATGTTAGCACCTGCAATATTTGCACCACTGGTTATGTTTCCACTAGCATCTACAGTGCCTGTGTTCATTGATAAAAATCTTAGTGTTGCATTGCCAAGTGTTCTAGTTAAGTTTGTATCAGGAAGTACGTTAGATCCAAATGATCCATTTATGATAAGTTGATCACCAATTGTAACATCTTGTGTAATAGTAAGACTGTTACCTACACTGATGTCGCCTGTTGCAGTAATGTTTCCTGTAAATTCGCTTACTGAGCCAGCAAAGTTTACTACATTTGAACTACCGGCAATACTAATTGTAACATTGGCACTATCTGCAACACTTACATTTGATGTTCCATTAGGTAAACTTGTTGGAGTAATGGTTGTGTTGTACAACTCTTGGAAGTTATCATTACATTTGATATAAGCAGTACG
>Ga0181421_1000396_pt1 | contig 12714 bp, 14 predicted proteins | sample 44SPOviralmetaG_FD_130146 | JGI IMG/M metagenome (GOLD analysis project Ga0181421, IMG submission 130146) | Marine viral communities from the oligotrophic San Pedro Time Series (SPOT) site, San Pedro Channel, CA, USA - 44 SPOT_SRF_2013-06-19 | ecosystem: Environmental > Aquatic > Marine > Strait...
GTGTGGTCGGGAGAGACGGTCTTCTTTGACACATGTGTGTCAAAGAAGACCGTCTGTGTTTCTAAGTCCAGCAAGCAATTTCTCCGGTTGCAGAAAGCGTCATGGACAGGGCTGTCTCCTTAGAGGTAAACTTTGAGCGCCTCGACACTAAGAAGGACATCCGCGGAATGTGGGATCTCATCACAATGCCAGTGGATATCGACAAGTGGCCTGATGACGCCAATGGGTGGATCCCTACCCAATACGCCGAAACACTTGCGATGTGCGTCAGTCGAGCGCCATCCGGGTGGTTTACAGAAGTCGACCGCCTAGACGAATCGTTCACCCATCTAGTCGATTTAGTTGGATTTCATGGATGCAAGAATGTCAAGTTTGTCGATTGCAAGGACCACTTAATCAACGGCAAGACAGGATTAATGAAAGGTGTATTCGTAAGGGAGGGAAAGCTGCGCGTCCGCGTGATTCTTGATTCGAAGCTCTCGATCATGGTTCATCCTAAGAACCTCTTGGCCATGATAACCTCATAGTGCCGCGACAGAGAAAGTCTACACAACGCTCGACTAGGGGACAGGGCGCACCTGCAACAAGCCGATGATGTGTGCCAGTCAGTTATGAGACCATCGTTGAATCAAAACAATGACCCATTACTCTGAAAAAAATCCAGCCTTAATATAATGAGCGTAAACACGAATTTGAAAATGGTCATTGTTTCTTGTATTTCTATGGTGTTTGTGATAAACTCTCTTGTGCACCTAAATATTTTGATGAATGATGAAATAGATACACCTGCAGCATTTATAGGACGTATCTTGTTTGTCATAATAGATTGTTTAATGGCAGTGTGGCTGATGTATAACATAAATGGAGAGATTGACCAAGGAGTCCTTGGTTTGTTGGTTGTTCATGCTTTAATGTCACCAACGAATATGAATAAACTTATCAATTCGAACCAAGTATCTATTTAGTGCCCGTGGGAAGATGCAATCGTGACCAGTGCAAAATATATCTCATTTTCCAGAAGCTGACTCACGTAATAAGTTACCATCCGTTCCTGAGCATTGGAACTTGAGCCCGGACTCATCAAGCTGGTAGTAGGAGTAGAGCCACTTCACATCACTGTGAAACGTGTGACAGGATGCCTTGTTCCGGTGAAGAGTCCTAATCAATATTAATCTTTTCCTTTTCACGTTGACTGCCATGCGCAGTGCATCTTTTTCATCCACAGTCGTCATAAATATTTTCTTAAGTTCCTCGATCCCCGATTTGATGGCATGCCTTCTCTGTTTGTTGGTATGCTTTAATTCATATGAAAATTCTTCTGATCCAACATGATGATCATTCCTTGGCGAGGGAGGACGTTTTCTTGTAGGGAGTTCTCCGTAATCTCCAAAGTAGTAGCTGATAAGGTAAGCTAACATTCGTTAATAAATGTTATGAAAAAAATCAAAGCAATTCTCCTATGTGATCCTTCATATACATGAAAACAAAGGCAACCAAAACAGAGTTAGTCACCACCTGTAAAGTACTGTTAGTTGTTAATACTGGAAGCTGTTGTGTTAGAAGTTGTTGAACGTTTGGTAAAAATACTATAAAAGTACATATACCAACAACTATTGCCATTTTTTGATCTGGATTCAATTTAGTTTTCTGATTTTTTGACTTGATAGAATCTGGAAGCATATTAGCATATGGTGACATTTGTTCTATTTGTTTGTCGTGCATAGTAGCAGTGTTGTTTACCCCCGGTGGCGGAGACGTATTCATAGGAGGAGGAGGGGCTGGTCCAAGTGACATAACAGGTGTTGCCATTGGATCATTACTTGCCATCAGTTCTGCAATATCACTCATTGTATAGTGATATTTAAGAACAAAAGGACATACAATTAAGCGCATCCATATTGTGTAATTTATTCTCATGCTATAGTAAAATGGCTAGTCAGCCTGTGCCTGATACTATTGTTCAAACACATAGTCAATTGTGTTCGCTTTGTACACTAGGTAGTAAATCTCAATGGACTCAAGTTTATTTTGTCACTTTGATAGTTTCGTGGTCGGTATGGTTATTGAAAAAAATTTTAAATTTTCTTGTGGAACTAGGAGACGATTCCACACATTCTGATGGTATGAGTATCAACTTTATTGTTTCATTAATTGCTTGGATAACGTCTGTGTTTCTTATTACTGGAGATGCATCTGCAGATGAAAATAAGTGTAGAAACTCGGTTACTAATTCGGTTCCAGATGTGGGAAAATATCACAGAAATGCATCTTTTCTACTTGCATCATTGTCTCTAGGGTTTATTTCAATGATTTCAGCTATGTATAGTCCGAAAGACGAGGATTCTAAACCATTGTTTGTTATGTCTGTTATGATGTTTTTTTGTTTTATTTTTCTCGTGTATGCAGCAGCATCAAAAAGTAACTCTTTACTGACTTGTGATAAAGTCAGTTTCAAAGATTCATACATTTCCTCATCTTCCTCTTCAGTTTCATCAATTGAACATGATTGTACCCAAAACATAGTTTCATCATGTAACAAAAGTGCAACTTCAATATGTAAAAATCAAATGAAGAAAAATAATCACAAAGCTTTCAGCATCAAGTACACACCAACAAATCATACTTCTTGGTCCATCCTTGAAGCCAAACCAAATTGGAAGGACGTGACTAATGATATGGGTGGTGTTCTGTTCTTATTTTATACTTCGCCATTTCAAATACGCTTTGTGTCATTCGATAGCCTCAGTCCTACTGAACATTACATAAAAGCGCACTCATTCGTAGAGTGGGAAGCCACACCCATACCCGCTGGTAAAACAAACATTAGAACCACCACCAATAGTGAGGCTGTGATAAACAACTTAATACAAGCTTTGAATACTAACAGTGGTAGCTTGACTCATGATGACGTTAAAGATATAAATTTCGAAAAATCACCTTTTTTTGCTGATAAATGGCATCAAAAGGAAATATATTACATTCCGATAAAGATTGACAATGGAAACCCCAGTGAATACATATTGCAGAGAGTAGATAGTATTCCATTAAATGCATCATTGACCTCATACGATTTGAAAAAGTACATAGAAAATCATCATAAAACCATTACGTCAACAACTAGCGAGAAGATAATTCGAACACAACAGATGAGGAGCTTGAGTGATTATAATCCATTGCACGGTATTGGTGTAAATGACGTAAGTTATTCTAATCCAACCGAATTGCCAGTTATTGAAACTATCAAAAGCAAAATATTCGACAGCAGATCATATGTTGAATTGAAAATAGGTACACAATCTGTGTTCATGAGCCCAAACCAAAAGTCTACAAATACCTTGATCAGTTGTAAGACATACGACAAAACCCCCACTTCGGTAGATATTCAACCGATTGCTGAAACTGCTAAAACGACCACTGAAACGAGTACGAATGCTTGCCAAAAGATAAACCATGAAAGCATATACTATGAATCTCCTTCGGTCAGTGGGTCTGATAGAAGTTTTTTGTTGAATATGTCTATCACGTCATTGTTTGCGTCAATATCTTTCCTTCGTCCTACAATTATTAGTTTCAATCCGTTAAACATCAATTTGTTTTCTTGGATAGCCATTTCTCAAATGTTCCTTTTTTTTGATGTCGCAACTGGATATAGTACCAGAAGGGAGGGAGAATCATGGTTTGGGGTTTCTGCAGGAATTTCTTTGTTTTTAGCGTTTGCTTCTTTTTTCTTGTACGGAGGGCCGTTTAAATTTTCAATGTTCATAAAGTTTTTATCTGCATCATCATCAATACTTTTTAATGTTTTTATGTTACGCCATCTGATTATTCAAATGTCTTCTGAGAACAAAGAACGTGAAATCAGTGACTTTTCACTTTCCATGTGTTTCCTATTAATTTTTTTGTTCCTTCCGTTTGATGAAGTAAAGTTACCTTCAAAGGTCAGTTTAAATGATGATACATACAAAGAATTGGGCTACTCTTACATTTCAAATATTTTTAGTACTGGTTCAATTAGAATTACGATACTTTTATTGTTCATAATTTGCACAAACATTTTCAGTAACAATGATTTGGATATAGCAGTTAGATTGATATGTGTGATTATCCTGTCTATCACACTTGGATTTATGACGTTTCCAAAATTCGATTCTATTTTCCAAGATGATTATAATATTCTGTCTGATTATAAGACATCAGGAATAGTTGTTTTAATTATGTCGTTTTACTTCACGATAAATAATTTGTTCCAATCTTTTTCCACATCTGATTTCAATCAAAGTCAGGCTGCTAATCTGTACAACGCTTCTTCTACTCTTTTAGTTAGTATGGTATCGTTAATGACTACACAATTTATTTTTGGAAAGGAAGCCTTTTACCCTAGTGCATTATTGTGTATTGTTCCATTTTTCACATTGTATCAATACGAGCCTATAAAACAATCCCCGTCTGACGTGTGCGCTGTGAGCGTGAGATTTGGAGAGACTGACTCGGGTTCTAGCATGCTCTACAATTCGAGAGATTGTGGCCAGGGGTCGATAAATCGACCTGATGCCGATTGTCATTTTCCAAAACAAAAAGTTTTTGGCGTGAAAATGATTGATAAAAATAATAAATGCCAAGTGATACTTCATGAAAATATTGGCGAAAATAACGGGGAAATGGTATGGAATGTGAAAAATAACAATTTGAAATTTCAGGAGGACTGTAATGACAACCCGACCGCTGCAAATTCTTGTTTAAGACAAGAATCCACTACTGAAACAGAGGAAACGTATACTGCGACGTTCGCATCTGCGATAACTGTACTAGAGAGGTGTGGAATACGACTGTACCCTGCTAGTAACAAAACCGATCCAAAAACTAATGACCCAGTACCATTTCCTTATCATCTTCGACTAAAGTCAAATAAAGTGGGTGTGAAAGGACTGAAATTTGAAGACGATTTCGAAGCTTGGAGAGATAACGAAGACGGAACAGCCACAAAAGATGAGAAAATAACCAACAATGAGTGGAAGAACCTTAAGATTGACGTAATTGAACTTGTTGGCTCATCCTGTAAAGTGTTAGGGTACGAGAGAGATACCAATATAACGGGACTCGGTTTGAGTTGGATATATCACGGAACCACCCCTCCTGACTCTGATTCTGACTCTGATTCTGACTCTGACTCTGGCTATCAACCAGTAACCAATGTCGCTCTTGCACAGGCACTCTCCAGTAAAACTGTATTTACTGTAGATGAATGGAGTTCTTTTGGTGTTACGGAGGTAATCACTCCATTCAAATATGTAAAATCTGGTTCTAAATATTACGTGCCGAACGTGTTTTGGGAAGGGCCTCGTCAAGAATTTATGAGTGGAAAGAATACCATCAGTCCACCTAAGAATTTTGATAGCTTTGTAGTTGAGAATAGATATTCAGACCCACCATTGTGGCCAGAGATCCTTCCGTTTATGATATCTGGAACCAATAGTACAGTTATTAACGTTCTCTGGAGAATCGTATTTTACCTTTGTATGTTCTTGATTCCTTTCGTCAGTGTATCACAGGGAGTAAAGTCAGAACTTGCGGTTTTCCTCATAGCTTTTTTGAGTGCTTGCTGTATTGGAATACTAAACAAAAATGGCATTGACAGAGGAATGGGCTTGTTTTCAGAAGGATTGACCGGGTCGGATAATGAGGCAATGGATCCTAATGTGCTTACTGTTTTGATTACAATTGCTGTATTTTTTGGACTTGCGGTGGAAAGGTCGTTTTTCGCAACAGATGCGGAAAGAACAGGTATGATACTGGGAAGTGTGTTGCTGTTTGGTAATATTTTCATAGCTTCAGCAAGCACATTTCCAATTTTGATTTGTTGCGGCATTTTAGGAGCATTTCTTGCTCCAAGTCTTAAGGGTAGAGATCAGATAGTTGCAATGTTCCTTCCTCTTCTGACCTTTGTTGCCATAATCACAGCATGGTTTTTAGGCAGGGGTTCACTATGCGAGACGTTTGGTGTTGGCCAAAGATCTTCCAATGGTGAAATAGAATATGTGGAGTGTTCTATACCAACAGGTAATGTTTGGAAAGACATTTGGGATAAACACAGACAGTTCTTTGTATTACTGGGATACGGTTCAAAAGATTTTTTTACTGGTGTAACTTTTGAAAATGAGTTCAAAAAAATTGAAACTGAGTTCAAAAAAGTTCTTTCTAAAGTAGCTGATGATGATGTTAGGAGTCTTTGTAACAAACAAGATGGTAACAATCCATTGTGTGTTGAGTCAAAGAGAAATAAATGTGAATTTTCCTATTGTATAAGTCCACCAGACCCTATGAGAATGAGTGGTTTTGCTAGTAAATCGGAAACTGAGAAAATGCAAAAGTCAAGATGTAGTTCACACAAACTATTTCATACGTCTGCACTCAAGGCAGTTTCTGATAAAACAGCTACTGCAAAGCAAAAGTATTGTGTTCAATATCACAAAAATGACGATTGTAATAACATATGCAAAGATCATTGGAAAAATGATGCTGATCCGGTATCTAGAGAATCGTTGGCTAAATTAGAAAGTAGGCTGAAGGTTATTGACGATTCTGTTCTTGAAGTAAGTCCTGAAGAATGGGTACAAATGAAGAGAGAAGAGCTGAGTTAATATTTACAGCATCAATGATGTGATTAGGCCATTAGAAGACGAAATATTTTCTTCTGGACCGGATGTCAGTATTTGAACAATAGATGAATTAGAAGAATTCACTGTCAAATTTGAGTTGGCTATCCCTGACCACATCACAACCACAAGATTGGGAGCTTGTGGGATCGATACTATTTTTGTGTTCAGAGCTATTAATCTTATAATATTTTGGAGCTGTGTGATCTCCGTGATTGCGCTGTGTGACATGATCAATGTTTGCAGACTTGGAATGCTAATACTAGATATTCTCTTACAATTGGAGATATCTAACATTATTAAATTAGCATACACAGATGGTATAGATGAAAGTTTTGTGCTCGAAGCCTTGATTGTCTGAAGTGAGGCTGGATAAGTTGTAGGGATTTGAGTTATATTTGAACAGCCATTCAAATCTAAAGTTGTTAAGCCTGAGAATAATGTCCCAGGGGGGAGTTGCGAGACTGTTTTTATCGTAAATATCAGATCAGTTACACTTGCTAGAAGATTTTGATAAGCAGTTTCCTCGGTAACAGTCATTCCGTTTTGAGCCTGGTTAACTGAAAAGTCTGTTATGCTAGCATCTTCTCCTATAACTTCGAGAGTAGTCGCAGAGGCTTGAAACATCAAGAGGTTGTAATATTTTATTAATGACATATTAACTTATTATGATATTTCTATTTTTAACATTAATTCTCAGACGAATCATCCGAGTCGTAGTCAATTGCATCAAAATCATCTGTAACTGTCTCAACAGGCTCATACCTTTGAGGTTTTTTAGTGATGCGCCCGCTGCGTGATCTTATGGTATTTGATGTATCTAATGATGGTGAGTCTGATGGTGAGTCTGATGGTGAGTCTGATGGTGACTTACGTTTAGTAGCTTCTCTGGTAGAGTCGTCTTTTTGCTTACGACCTTCTGATCTAAATCCTGAGATTCGTGTCTTAGGACGGGCGGTGAACGGCTTGCCAAAGTTGATCTCAGTATCTCCACTGTCTGGTACTTTGTATGACGTTTTTGTTTGCATGGGATACTTAGACTTGCTTTCATCATTTGGACTAGTTGAGTAGAATGTAATCTTGAACTCCCCGGATCCAACAGTGCTATTCGTGATGATTGTATTTGATGTCATCCCTTCAATATTAGGCTATATTAACATTATCCTTTTAAGCGCACTTATCGTATTAAAAAAAGTGTAGACATAAAGTATTAATCAAAATGGCGCCACAAACAACACAAACATCACAACGAGTTATCCGGACGGTCCCCTGGAATTCTGCAAAGTCACGTCTAAGTCCAGAAGAGTTTCATGAAAAGAATTTGGAAGAAGGATTTGTGTTCTTTAGTGTCGATATCGATAATGCTACTGATGCACAAATCGTGGCCATACAGAACAAGATCAAATTGATCGATGAAAAGGCAAATGTTGCTGATGAAAAGACAGGAAGAAGAATTCCTCATCAGAAGCCATACTTCAGGTATACATCCATACAACCGGATGGAACAGAAAATACACACGGAGGCGGTTGGTATCTATATACGGGGTGGAGCGACACGAATGATCATAGATTTCACAGAAACTCCAGATCGGATTTGAAGGGAAACGAGCCAGTGTATTTCAGAGCAAAGAGTGCAGTACAAAATTCGAAGGTGCCAAATTTTTCGATACAGTGGCGAAACGTGAAAAAATTCTACTACAAGTTTCCCCCAGATTCTAAGACGTCTACGTTCACTTCAGGTAATAAGGTTATCAAAATAACTGGTTTGAATTAGGTTTGTGAATAAGGTGAATTAGGTTTGTGAATAAGGTGAATTAGGTTTGTGAATAAGGTGAATTCGGTTTGTGAATTAGGTTTCACAAAAAATGTTTACCTACAATAAATGTTACTAATTGTATCACTTTCTATTGCATTCATACTAATTATTGTCCTGTTTTATAAATTTATTGGATTGGAAAGAGGAGCAGACAAAAATAAAGAAAATGTGAATGCTGTTGTTTTAGGAAAAGAACCTTATGTGACACCTGCTATTGACAATGAAATACAAGAACAAATGAAAACTTTACAACAAATGTATATACCGGTCCAATACATAGATAACGGCTTGATGCCAAAGATAGAAAGTTCTATTTCAAATGGGTCTGATGTAGAAAAAGCCCTTAAATTACACAAATACAAAGGACCTATTGCATTTTCGGAGGAGAAATTAAGCTCAAGTACGTTCCAAGAAGCAAAATTCAGCGATAGTTTAAAAAACTTTCAACCTGATTTAATATCTGATTTAATACCCAAATCCGAAGTGAATGAAATAGAGCCGTTCAACTCTTTTTTGGGGATGATTGCATCTGAGGGTCAGATCGTAAGTTCAGTTGATCCATGATTGTATGAATGTCGTCATCATCTTCTGCGTCACTTTCATCTAAATGTTTTCTCCACTGTCCATCACTTTGTGTTTTGACTAGACTTAGAAGTTTATCCCATTCTTGTTGTTCCTTTAGTATACCGGTTCTTTCCCAGCCTTTTCTTAATTTTGTAAACATTGTGCTTGCACAAAGCCATTTGATGTCTGTCATCTCTTGCAGATGATACATCTTGTGTATTCCCATACAATAGAGGAAATCGCGAGTTTTCGAAAAACTTACAGAGTAATGCTTTCTGAAGGGAATTTCAATCACATAAGTGTAACAAGGCATCCCTCTTGGTGTTTTGGAAAGCAGAATCCTTTCACATTTTTTCACCTTCTCAAGTATTGAAGATTTGTCTAAAATGCAACCTAATGTTTCTTCATATCCTTCGCGAGCAGCAGTTTCACAGGGATCATCTTCAATATCGTCATTTTTTCCGGAAAATGTTATAAGTCTATTATTCCTTTTGGACTTTCCCAATAAAAAGTATAAAGAATTATTGTAGTAGCAATATGGCAATATTCCAGAGCAGTAGTTATATGTCGCCATGGCGAACTCTATTATCTGAACAAAATTATTTTTTAAGCCACAATTAAGCGTCATAATTAAGTGTCGTCAATTTTATTACCGTTATGTAATGTAAGAAGTGATAGTGAAATAATTGTGAGCAAAGTACCAAAAATGATTCCTCTGTCACCTTTTGTGATAACAAAAAACAGTGAAGACCCGAATTCCACTGGTGTTTTACTGTGTGTGAAAACTGCTTGAAGATCCACCATAACGTCACTTACGAAATTAGCAGACGACTCGTCAATAGTGCGCTCTGCTGCTTGCTCAGTAAGAACCTGATCTCGGGTCCGATCATCTGGTTTGATTGCGTAAGCGCTTTCAATTGCTGACCACTCCATCTTGTTTTAAGCTTACACAAAACTTTGTTTAAATAAAAAATTCTAAAAAAGAAAACCTTCTAAAAAAAAGAAAACCTTCTAAAAAAAAAGAAAACCTTCTAAAAAAAAAGAAAGATATAATATATGTCAAAGGAGAGCTGGACGTCTTTGAGAATTATGCCTGTGGGTGGCGATAAAAGAAGGGGCGGTTGTAAGTTTGTTAAAAATGACAATGTTATGGGGAGGCTACATGATGAAATGACATGTTTTTCATACAAGGACAAAAACGAGTGTGATGAAATGCTTTTTGATCCGTCAACAGGATGCCTCTGGAGTACAGCAGCCAAAAAGTATTGTCGTGTTTCATATGAACATGGTGAATCAAAAGAAGGGGCAAATACCATGTTTTGTGATCGAGATGTATGCAAATCGAAATTCGAAATGGGCGAAGACTATTTGAGATGTAAGAATTGCAGTGGAAATTCAGATGGCTCTAATAAACATTACTGCAACTTCGATCGCACTGTAATGTGTCACGAGACAAAACACAATCAAAATACTAAAGTAAACTTTACATGTAATGGTAAATACCCAATAGACGCAAAAGTCATTGAAGAAATTGAAAAACAAGACACGGACAATAGTAGCAATGATGCGGACGAATCTGGTACTGTTGATTGGTATGGCGAATGGAGTATTGACGAGACAATGATTGCGATCTCGATTGGTGCTGTTGTACTGTTGATTATGAGCAGGCAACGTTGAGCATTTTGTGGTTGAATTTGTGGTTGAATTTGTGGTTGAATTTTGTTATTTTTAGTCTTGATTATTTGCAGATGGAGGAGAATCCAAAAGTGATCGTTTGTGTGATTGGTACTGTGCGTGGTGGTTCCGAAGCGTGGAACTCATTGATTAAACATGTTTTACAACCATTACATGCCGATTTAGCTCTGTTTACCTCTAAATCTGAAAATACTGTTTTGCATACTGTTTTGCATACAGTAGCCAAATACGACTGGAGTTTTGAGGACCCAGATTGGACAACTGAGCTTTGTCGAGTCTGTAAGGAGTGTGGCTTGCAGGAAGACGCCTGGCATAATAGTGCAAGACGTACCTCCTACGAAAGCTTGTGGGGGGGTGTGGTGTTGGACGGAAATACACTGAAAGGATCGGGTGCGATAATTATGCTCCTGAGAGAGATGTTGTTGAGTAGGCTTTCGATATTGAAACAGTACGATAAAGTGATTATCACTAGGTCTGACCACTTGTACTTTTTTGATCATCCGGTACTTACAAATGCTGATATTGATATTCCCGTAGGCGAGGATTGGTGGGGAATAACAGATCGCCATCATGTGGTAGACAGTTCTTCAATTGAAGCGTATCTTTGTATTGTAAGGTGGTGGATGCAAAATATTGATTTTGTTGAGAATTCGATCACAAAACACCACAACCCTGAACAATTATTAGCCCTGTACTTCAAGACTTTGTCCTTTTCATTAAATAGATCAATGCGGTGCATGGCATCCGTATCTCTGAAAAATGATTTTACTCGATGGAAGGTAGCGACAGTTCCGGTTCCAGGATACAATGACCTTTTTTTTAAATATCCACACGAATATTACTCTCATATTAAATTAAAAATTAAACCAAAACGTTTGTTCGGAAAGCGTATAAAATATACTAACAATTTTGACAATGTACATTAAAATGGTAAATTTTGATGGTAAAGAATACAAAAGATTGGCCCTACATGGTGGTGGAAATCCAATGTTTGGGCATTATGTGGGACTTTTTGAAACACTGAAGTGGTTTGAAGATTGGGAATCATTCAATATTCCACTAATTACTTCTTCAGCAGGAAGTATGGCAATATTGTATTTTCTTCTAAAAAACGAAGACAAAGAGGTTGTCAACTCAATGTTTTCAAAAGCAAGTGAAGAATTTGAAAACGTACTAGAGAACATTGAACAAAAGAGTGTGATTTCATTTGACTTTTTAAAAAATATTTTTAATACTCAATTTGCATCAGTGAAAGATATAACATTTAGAGATTTGAATGAAATGTATCCCAACTTAGAATGGACGGTTTGTTGTTCAAAGTACGACAACTTTGAATTCTCTTTACAAACGTACGGAACGCACACTCCGGAAGTTCTTGTTTGGAAAGCCTGTATAGCTTCAATGGCTATTCCAATCATATTTGAACCAGTAGAAATAAATGGTTGTTTAAATTGTGATGGAGACTTATCAAATTGGGTAGAGAAAATGAATCTCATTGATGATAGTGATGTTCTACATATAGGTCCTGCAAAAAACTCTAATGGTATTGGTTTAGATGTAATCACAGATATACCATTGCTTGATGAAGCAATAAAAATGGCAATATGTTGCTTTTTGAGGATGTTCAAAGCGAAACAACCCGCTCATGGAATTTTAAGAACAGAATTTATAAGTTCAATTCATAGGCATTTTCTTTCCGAAGAATACATTGAAAGTGGAAAATTAATGGCAGAAAAGTTGGCATAAAATTAAGTTGACGTAAAAAGTTTGTATTAAAGTGAATGTTATTAAATTATGAACAAATGGATTCAGGGTCTAATATTATTTGTATAAAAACAGTTCAGTGCTCTGCAATGAGGAACTTGTTTGAAACATTGAAAGACGTTCTTCATGATTGCAATTTAGCTTTTGATGAAAATGGTATAAAATGTTTGCAAATGGACAACAATAATAATGTAATTGTTTCTGTTAAATTAAACTCCACAA
>Ga0181421_1000397_pt1 | contig 12684 bp, 12 predicted proteins | sample 44SPOviralmetaG_FD_130146 | JGI IMG/M metagenome (GOLD analysis project Ga0181421, IMG submission 130146) | Marine viral communities from the oligotrophic San Pedro Time Series (SPOT) site, San Pedro Channel, CA, USA - 44 SPOT_SRF_2013-06-19 | ecosystem: Environmental > Aquatic > Marine > Strait...
ATATTAGTATTCTAATCCAATGCATATTTATATAAGATTTTTATAAATATGTATCTAATAACCATATTTCTCTGCTACTTTTTGGTTTCCATCTATTGATTTTTGTTTTAAACCTTCCTTGAACGCTTTTACATTCTTTCTTATTTGTTCATTCCCTACACTTATCATCTGTGCTGCCAATATTCCTGCGTTCTTTGCTCCATCTAGTGCTACTGTTGCTACTGGAACACCTGATGGCATCTGTAATATTGATAATATTGAATCCCAACCATCTAGTGAATTGCTTGACTTGATCGGAACACCTATTACTGGCAATGGTGTGCATGCTGCTAACACTCCTGGCAAATGTGCTGCCGACCTTGCACCTGCTATTATTACAGATAAACCTCTCTCTTCTGCTGTAAAACTATAGTTTATTGCTTCCTTTGGTGTTCTATGTGCTGAATATACCTTTACTTCACTATCTATACCTAGCTCTTTCAATACTGACACTGCTCCGTCCATTATATCCAAATCTGAAGCACTTCCCATCACAATTCCTACACGTGGTCTTGACATTATACATTATTTTATTGACTTTTCTTTATATTTTTTATAAAATATTTAATTAATGTCTTCAATTATTCTACTTTTTAAACATTGTTACTTCAAAACCCTTTATATTTTTATTTGAATCCTTTATCATACTAGATAATTCTTCCAAATCATTGTATATTACCTTTTTTATACCCAATATATCCTCTACTTCTTTTAATGTTCTCCCTGAAGCTATCAACTCTTTCTCTGTTGGTATGTATATTCCATAATTATTTGGATACAATACTGGTGGTGCACCTGATGCCATGTATACATTCTTACTACCTCCATCCTTTATCATCCTTATTATATGTCTTGATGTATTCCCTCTTACTATTGAATCATCTACTATTAACACATTCTTCCCTTTTACTTCTTCCTTTATTACTGTTAACTTCCTTTTTATGTTCTTTCTTATCTTTTCTTCGTTCTCCATTATGAAAGTTCGCTTTATATATGCATTCTTTATTAGACCTAATACAAAAGGCTTCTTCAATACTTTACATACACCCAATGCTATTATCGTACTAGTGTCTGGAACTGGTATTACTACATCTATATCATCTATATTTACTTCTCTTTTTATCTTTTCACCTAATAATAAACCCATCTTATACCTTGTATCATACACACTTATATTGTTTATATACGAATCTGACCTTGCAAAGTATATATATTCAAATATACATGGCTTCAATACACTATCTACTTGATACATATTGTAATGTTTACTATCATTTCTAAAAATTATCGTCTCTCCTGGAATTATATCCCTCTTATAATAATAATCTAATACATCTATTGCACATGTCTCACTTGATATTACATAATCACCCTTCTTATTTTCACCTAAACACATTGGTCTTATTCCTAACTTATCTCTCATCGCTATTACTCCCCAACCTTTTATTATTGCTACTATACTAAACGAACCTTCTAGTAAATTATAATACTCATTTATTACATCTTTCATTTCATCATTTGTTATGTCTTTTACATTACTATTTTTTTCATTTAATAACACATTTAATAATTTTGTTATTAATATGCTATCATTTTTATATTCTTCCTTGTTATCTGTCCTTAAATTTATTACTTCTTTTATTCTTTCTGTATTTATTATGTTTCCATTGTGAACTAATGCTATTCTATTTTCTTCTTCTTCTATTACTATTGGTTGTATTACATCATCTGACAATTCTCCACTTGTTCCATACCTTACATGACCAACATAACTATTATCTTTATCCTTTAAATCTGTTACATTCAGAAACTGAGCCAAACCATATGTCTTTATTTTAATATTTTCTGAACTTATTCCACAACTATCCTGACCACGATGATTCAATGACATTAATCCTTCCATCATTTCTAATACTTTTTCTGTTTTGCTATTATTTATTATTGCTAATATACCACACATAATTATTATTATTTAATTATAATTAAATGATTTTATTTTACTTTATTTATTTTTATTTATCTTCTTCTTCACGTTTTTTATAATTGTCTTTTTTAGATCCTCCTGATGAACCTGCTGTCAAAAATATGTATAATGCATACATTGTAAGAAATCCTAATACTGCCATTATTATTAATGCTATTACCAACAATTGTGGGGTGTATACAAACAATACTATATATAAAAAGTATCCCAATGCTAATGTTGCTATACCTAATTGTAATGAACCTGATAACGTAAAGGTTGCTGATAATATTATTATTCCATATATCAATATATATCCTAGAAAATTATGCACCTTCTTTGGTTCTTGAAAATAATTCAATACCGAACCCATTGTTTTATAAAAAACCATTCCATTAGACATACTATGTTGTTAGATTTTATTTTATATCTTTGGAATAAAATTCTTAAAAGTATTTTTATTGATGATATTCATTTTAAACCTATAATAAAGAAGTTGATTAAATATTTTTAAATATATTACTATTATCCATTACATTTAACATAATTTGAAATCTAATTCTTTTAATGTTCTTCTCATTATAATAGTATTATTATCATTTTTACTATTAAAATGTGAATAAAGTCCGTGCCTAGAGTTATTATTTCCTGCCCATTTTTTATCATTATTATCATTTCCTGCATAGCACTTTACATTATTCATTATTCTCATTATATAAAACCAAATATCATCTTGTTTGCCACATATTTTCATATATATACTTTTATTAAAAAATAGTTCTTTTGTTTTATAAAAAAATTCTGGTTTATATAATATACCAGCTATACCTGTTGCAAAATTATATAAAGATATCTCATCTCTCGGGTTCTTTCTATCATTATAAGAAAATATTCCTTTCCTTAATAATGGTGTAAAAGCTCTATAATTTATTACACATCTGTATTTTTCGTAATCTTTTACCATATTTTCTATCAATGTTTTATTATATTCTATATCATCATCTATTGTTATTATAATACAATCTTCTTCCCATTTTTTCATCATTAATGGTATTAATTTACGATATGGTCCTATATTTTTCACCCATTCTAACTCTATTATTTCTTTATTATTCCATATTAATGATAATAAATTAATATTTGTTATTATTTTATTTGCAAACCCTTTGTCCAATATAAAAGGTTCTTCAGATAAATTTAAGTATATCTTATTTGGAGGACGTGTTTGATTTATTATTGATAATAAAGTTTTTAACAATATGTCTTGATTTGAATATATTGATGTTAATGATACATATATTGGAATACTCATATAATATATAATAATATTATTACTAATATTATTATTACTAATATTATTATTACTAATATTATTAATATAACAAAGGTATTATTGTTCCATAACCATCACATAATTTGTAAAACATTTCTTTATGATCCTTATATATATGCGTTAATAATACTTGATCCGTCCAAATATTTCCATTATCTATCAATTTTTCCATATATTCCTTATACAAATTTACTAATTTATTTATTGCATTCTTATGTAATATATAAGTTCCACTTACATGATGATAATATAACGATTTATGCACACATGCTTCATTATATATATTACTTGCACTATATATTAGCTTGTCTTTTGGTAATTTTTCCAACTTTAACTCATTCGGAAACGATTCTTTTGGTGGCATTTTATCTCTATATGTACATATTCCTGCATCTACCCACATGAAATAATTACTTTGATATGGATTTATTTCGCACGCTCTTTGCATCAAAAATAGTTTTTCATTCCATATTAGATTTAATTCCTTTGATGGACAATGACGTTGATGCAATAGCATTTTATCTTTATATTTATAACTATAAAACTCCTCTATTGTGCATTCTATATAATGTGTTGGTAAATCCTTACGATATTTTTTTATTATTTCTATCATTTCTTTGTCAGCAAAAAATACATACGGACAATTTATTTGTAATGTAGTATTAAACCATTCATCAAACATGTCACCATGTTTATTCTTTATTTTCCAATAACCCGATACTATTGTTAATGTCATATAATATATATTAAAGATTCTTTTATATATTATATTATGATTAGTATTTTAATGCCTATTTACAATGGTATTGAGTTTATTGATGAATCTATTTCCACTATATTATATCAAAATTATCCTCAATGGGAGCTTATTATAGGTGTTAATGGACATCCTCCTAATTCTGAAGTATTCAATATTGCAAAATCGTATGAACTTATTAACTCTAAAATTAAAGCTTATGATTTACATAATATTAGTGGTAAATCTAACTCTTTAAATGAAATGGTTAAAATGTGCAATTACGATTGGGTTTCTATTCTTGATGTTGATGATAAATGGCTTCCTAATAAATTATCTAGTCAAATACCTTATATGGATAAATTTGACGTAATAGGAACTCAATGTAAATACTTTGGAAATATGAATATTATACCAAAATTACCTATTGGCAATATTTCTAGTTTTGACTTTTTCAAATTTAACCCTATTATTAATAGTAGTTGTTTAATCAAAAAAGAACATGCTCATTGGGAAGAACCTATTCTGGGAGATTATGACCTGTGGCTTAAATTAAGAAAACAAGGAAAACTTTTCTATAATGTTTCTGATATTCAAGTTATGCATCGTATTCATAATGATAGCTTTTTTAATGCCAAAGGTAATCATTTAAAAGTTAATTATATTAAAAGTAAATACGCTTAACTTTTTCTTTTCTTATAATTAACCAATACTTCTATTGGTTCCATATATTCTTCATAATATGTGCATGCATCATTTATTGGAATCAATTTAAATTCCTCTCTCATTGAAGGCCAAATATTCTTCAAAGGGCACACATATATAAACCTACTATTACTCCCTTGTTTCATATATCTCACTTCACATGGTAATCCACATTTACATTGCGTTCTATTATGACGTTCTTTTGTATACTCTGGTTCTAGATCACCTCGCAAATACCTACCTCCACGTATTAATTTGTAATCTTTATATAACATTAGTGTTTCTGTTATATAATTTTCTATATTTTCCGCATCTTCTTTATTTATATCAAACATATATGCGATATTATCTAGCTTTTCAAATAATATTTCTTCTTTTAAATTACTAATATACCCCATCATAAAATCCATAAATTTCACGTTCATGTCTACTTTATATAGACCTATGATTGACAATGGTTTATTATTTTTTGTATTTGTTGACGCTTTTCCATGATAATGTTCACTTAATCGTTTATACAAATGTATCGTTTGACCTACATATGTTATATCATTTTCACACTTTAAAACGTAGATCCAATACATAAGTATTCATAATGTATTAGCTTTATACTATTATTAGAAACCAAATAATCCCTCTTCTTCTTCTCCTTCTTCTTCTCCTTCTTCTTCTATTCCTTCCATACCAAAACCTGGTGATGACGATGATCCTTTCGTTTTTATATTTTCTAAATATTCTATTAAATCTTTATACATGATTTTGTTTTTGTTATAATCTTCTAATGTTTTTTTTACTTTTTCCTCTCTACTGGAATCACTAGGTTTATCAAACATCGATTGCACATCACCCAATAATCTTAAAATACCTACTTCTTGTATATTTTTAAATATATTTATTTTAGTATCTATTCTTTCCATATTTATCTCTTTGGACCATCCAGTTTCTTTATCATAATCAAAAAAACCAGCTCTTGTTTTCATCTCCAATAGAAAACTTTCGAAGTTTTTATTGGTCTCTTTTAATGATTTAAAACCTTCTTGTTTGTTGAAAAAATTTAATTGAATATTATCTGTTAATAAAAGTAAAATTACAATTACTAAAAATACAATAAAAGTAATGTAGATATATAATTCTGTGGTTTTCGCCATATATATAATTATAATATTATATTAACATGTAATATTAATTCTACTACTTAGTCTACTACTTTTACTGTTTAGTCTACTAATTCAGAGAAAGAATGCAAGTTTTTTGTAAAAAATAAAGTTCATCTGAAAAATCAAAAATACCCAAAAAAAAATGTCCATTTTCAAATATTTCAAAAAAGGTTTGTCAAAAAACATCGTTTTTTTGCACCTACTCTATTATGGTAAGGCCACAGAAAATTTAATTTTCAATTATGGTAAGGAAACTTTTGAACACTTTTTTTGAGGCTCGATCCCAAATTTCCCAAAAAATTGTCCAAAATGGGTATCTGCACTTTTTTTTGTTGTCAAAAAAGGGTCAATTCTTGCACGCACTTTTTTCCTTATGATAATATGCTTTGATATGAAAAATCTGAAAAAAAATTAAGGTAAGGAAATTTTTCAGTCACAACGATTTTTCCCAAAGGCATCAATTTTTCAAAATTTGTATCTGCACTTTTTTTTTGCCAAAAAAATATGCATTTTTTGCACATATATTATTTGTTATTATATTATGGTGTTATTTAAAAATTATTAAAAAAAAATAAGGTAAGGAAATTTTTCAGTCACAAGGTTTTTCCCAAAAATCTGAATTTTTTTTTATTGTTTCACTTTTGTATCTGCACTTTTTTTTATGTCAAAAATGTGCAATTCTTGCACGCTGTTTTTTCTGTTATGATATTATGCTTTTAATTGAATTAAATTCCAAAAAGTTTATGGTAAGGAAATTTTTAGCGATAAAATTAGTCCCAAAAAATACTTAAAAAATAGTATATATATAAAATATGGATGGGACTCCAATTTTAGAAAAAGTTACAAAATGTGGGAAAAAAAGTGCAACTGCACAAAATGGGACAAAAAAGTACCAAAAAAATGAAGAAAATATTAGCGAAGAATATTATTGTAAGTATTGTGACTATTCTACATGTCAAAAACGTCACTATGCCAAACATATAAACACACGTAAACATCAAACAAATCAAAAAATTGCACTTTTGGAACTAAATGGGACTCTTGATGAGACTGAAAATGAAAAAAACGATGATTGTATAATTTATGAGTGTGATATATGCTGGCAAATTTTCAAATCAAAAACTTCATATTATCGGGACAAAAAGTTATGTTATATGGAACTAACTGCAGATAAAAGAGTGCGAAAGAAAAACTTATGCATTGGGACTACTAAAACCGAAAATAAATTAGATGATAATCAATGTGATATCGTAGAACAACCGAAAACCCCCAGTGTGGTGCGTCAAAAGTCTCTGAAAATCACTGAAGAAAATGCGCATATTCATGAATTTTATCATGATATTATTGAAAAAAAAGAAAGTATGTATAATGATATTATTGAAAAGAAAGATAACTTGTATGATGTTATGATTAAACATAAAGATGAAGTTATAGAAGGTAAAGATGAAATAATAGATATGAGTAAGGGCGTTATTAATATGACAAAGGACATAATAGAAAAGGGAGGTGTAGGAGGTGGAAACACAACTAATTCACATAATACTACAAATACAAATTGTGGTAACTTCAATTTGCAATTGTTTTTAAATGATGATTGTAAAGATGCAATAAATATGACCGAGTTTATAGAAAATTTGAAAATACAGCTATCAGATTTAGAAGCTACTGGAACTTTAGGATATGTAGAAGGTATATCAAAGATGATAATAAACAATTTACAAGAAATGGATGTCACAAAACGACCTATACATTGTTCTGATCCCAAAAGAGATACTATGTATATTAAGGAAAATGATGTATGGGAAAAGGATACATCAACTAATAAAAATATGATGAAGGCAATTGATAATATTAGTAAGAATACAGTCAAACAAATACCGGAATGGGTGGCTGAAAATAGCCCCGAATGTAATACAATGGGGGCCAAAAACGATATGTATATGAATATTTTAGCAAATAATATCAATCAAAGTAAAGATGAAAATGAGAAAAATGCAAAACGAGTTATCAAAAAGGTCGCAAAAGAAGTCATTATTGATAAACCTGAAACTTAATTTGTCTTGTTATATTATATATGCAAAAAAATAATGAATATAATAATGAATATAATAATGAAGATAATAGTGTTGCTACAGATAATGAGGTTATTACTTTAATAAAAAATAGTAATATTCCTTCTAATATTGCAAAAAATGAATGTAAAAAAATAAATATACCTGAGGATTTAAAAAAAAATATAAGTAAAATTACTGATTCATATTTAAAAAAACAAGATAAAGAAAATGAGACTATAAAAAAAATGCGACAAGATGAAAGACGTGCATTGATATTTTCTAAAATGATAGATAAAAATCCTCGTGAAAGTAAACATGAAGGATTAGCACAACTTGAGCAAGCATTAAATGATAAAGATAGTGGTATTGATAGGTTTAAGGCTGTTTATAAAAATTGTGCCGAAAAGCGAACTGATGAATGGAAATTACCAGATGATGAAAATACAAAACAAAATTTTACAGAATTATTTAACGGAAGTACTAGAATATTAAAAGAATACGTAAATTTTGTAAACCATTCTGAAATTAAAAAAAATCTTGAAAAATATTTTGAAGAACATCTTGAAAAGATTAAAGATGATAATGGTGACGCTATAAATTTTATTGAGTTAACAAACAAACTTTCTTCAGAAGATATTATCAACAAACAATTACCTACATCTATAATGTTTAAACAATTATTTTGTTTTGCATCAATAACATATGATAAATTAGAAGAAACAAAAGAAACAAAAGAAACAGAAGGTGGCCAATATGGTGGTAATGATGATGATGATGATGATAGTGAGTCTACACAACAAATATCTGATCAACGTGAAGTAGTTCCTTTTTATGGTAATCCATCACCTACAAGAAGACGTATTATGTGGATTATTACTTTTATGGCTTATATGTATTTCTTATTTGTTGCCATTGAAAATTTTAGACTATTGTTAATTGGAATTAATACAATATTAGACTATCGTGCAGAATACTTAGATGCTACAGAAAGTATGGGAGAAGATGTTGCAGATAGTACTTATGGAAGATATATTAGTGGATTTTTCAATGTTATGTATGAAGGTGCTATGGGAACATTAATGAGCACTATATTGGATTATCAAGATAATGCTATTGAAAGAGTTCAATATTCATTTAGAGCTACAGCAACTGCAGCAAGTAGAACAGCATGGCAAGATTGTAATAATTCATTTTTTAATTGTGTAAATCAATATTTAACAGGTGATTTACAAAGTCATGCAATTTCTAGTGGGAGTGATCAAATAACGTATGAAGCGAACCGAGCAATGAATGATGCAGTTCATCAAGTAAGAACGCAATATACACAATTAAGGAGTAGTATGTCATCAATATCAAATGGAATTATTACATCTATTAATGGATTAATATGCACATCAATATTATTGGGTCATATGGCAGTTCCAGAAACATATCCAGTATCATTAGTATATTCAACTATGGGAACAATGCCAGCAATATATAGTTCCGGAACATCAATATATGGATTATATTTAACGATGCAAAATATTGGGATACTTTTAAGACCACGACATGCAATTGCTATGGCTAGAGCTGCAACTACAGGACTTGGTGCAAGTCAACAAGATGAGACACCTGTTGGTGATGATGGTGCCACTGCACATGAAACAGTTGACCAATCAGCAGTAACAAATTATACCGATACCGGTTCCGCTAATACCGATACCGGTTCCGATAATACCGATACCGGAGGTTCACCAGAAGCAGCACCAGTAGTGGAAGCACAGCCAGTAAGCAAAGGAATATTAGGAACAATAATAAATTTAATGGGTGGTAAAAAAGGGAAAACACCAAAACAAAAGAAGAGAAAGAATGCAAAGAGATCATTAAAGAAGATGAAAAGAAAGTCAAGAAGCTCACGTTAAACATAATAATCACGAATAGTAAGGTATTGAGTTCTTTTAGAGCATTTAAAGCAAGTAGAAAGTAAATGTTTCTTTTTATGAACTTTTTGATCACAACAATTATAACATATTTTTGGATAATTCAAATTATTATTCAACAATATAGAACTGCAATCACACATACATAGAACGTAAGTATCTTGTAAAATATCACTGCATATGAAACATTTGCCCTTTGTATTGTTAAATATGCCACTAATATATGAGAATTCCATTTTGGGAAACAAATATTGCATATAGGTGCTAAAAAAGGTGATATCAGGTGAAACTTTGATAACAATATCATAGCTAATATAGGACAATATATTCATAACAATTTCATTAGGTAAATAAGGGGTTTTATCAATATCAAAAGTATGAACAATTTTAGTAGGTATAACAGGTTCAGAAGTATTTTTTTTTACGGAACCTTTATTTTTACGAGGTTTATGTTGAGATGGTGTAGATTTCTTATATTGACTTTTAAAAGTAGGAGGTGGAGGTGGAGGGTTGTTAATTTTATCTAGTAAAGTTTCCATATTATTAGAATAATAATTATTAGCTTCTTCAAGGAGTGCTTTTAATGATGCAAAATTAAAACTAGATAAGTGTTTTTGAATATCCTTACTATGCAATCCTCTTAAAAATGTGTTTATTTTATATTTTTCACTAATTTTTTTGAGTTTATTATTGTTTTCAAGTGAAAAAATATTAGTAACATATGTTTTGAGAGCAGTAAGGTTGTTAATAGGAGAATATTTAATTTTAGGTATGGCAAATTCTTCAATAAGTTGGATAGGAGATTTATGATGACTATGTTTATTATGGAAATTGGAATGATGCATACATAAAATAAATATTAAAAATCGCATGTAGCGGTAACATTTTGTTCCATAAATTCTAATTCAGGATAATATTTAAATAAACGATCATAAAAACATTCAGTAATAAAAAGTGTCATTTCTTGAATAGCCCATGGTCTGTATTTGTAAATAATATTTAAGAAAAACCATACTTCATATAAAGAAACAAAAACCATAAGTGCTAAATGTTTCCCAACAACTTTGAAAAACAAATATTTTTTTTTGAATATTAACTGAAAAATAAAGTAATATGAGCAAGTAACACTAAGCATAATATAGAAGAAAAGGAATGCTTTATCATGGAGTTTATCATTAAATTTATCATTTTTAGAAGCCATAACATCAGATTCTTCACGCATATTTTCAATAGTGTTATCAATAGAAGCATCTTCATATTTTAAGAATTCAATAAAAAGAGTATAAAAATTTTCAGAGCGAATTTCCTGAGCTTCCTCATCTTTAAAATGATGTGTAAGTAAATTAACTAGAGACTTAATTTGGTCAAAAAATAGGTCTTTTTCCATACCAATAACATAATTAAAGAATAATATGGGTTCAAGTAAGGAAAGAAGCGTAAGATGAACGCATATATGTAAAATAAGTTCCATAAAAGCTTCAATATATTTATATTTATTTTTAGTGTCTTTATCTTTAATAGTAGCCTGTATTTCTCTTACACGAGGTGATTCAATATTAACCATTTCAAGATTATGCATATATTAGGGATTCATATTGTTATAGAAAACAAAACGAAATAACTAATTAAACTAGTAATTTAATTAGTAAATTATTGGATTAAACAATAGCAATATAGATTTAAAAAGATAAGTCCAATAAAAATATATGGAATTGAAAATAACTAATCCGAAAATAGTAAATTTTTTCAATAAGCAAAAGAATGTAAACATGGAAGAAGTACTATTATGGATGATTAGTTTATTTGAGAAAGTCACGTCAAATCCTGAAGATGATATGAAATCAATACAAGAAATATTGCGAAATGTAAAAACATTGAACAATAAGTTAGAGAGCAAAGAAACAAATGAACAAGGTTTGGCAAATATATTAGATATGAAGTTATTAAATATGGCAACACAAATGCAGTCATTGAAGGATGATATAGCAAACAATGTGTTGGCAAGAATGACGGATAATAGAACTGAATACATGACACAAATAAAGTCAATAATGAATGAAACAACAACAAAATATGAAAGTAATGCAAGTTCAACAATAGAAAAATGCAATGGTCAATTACTGGAAAAGTTGCAAAATAACTTTATGAAGATGCAAAGCGATGAAATACAAAAAATAGTGACACCAATGTTATCAACAATACAAAGTAAATTAGATGGAACATGTACAACATTGAGTAATATAGATACGACCCAACAAGATTTAATGAAAATATACAAGGGGTCAAAGACACGTGGTAATATGGGAGAGAGAATATTGACATCAAAATTGGGTTTTATATATCCAGGAGCCGAAATAGATGAAGTAAGTACAACTGCATCATCATGTGATATAAAATTAACAAGGAAAGATAAAGCACCAATACTATTTGAGAATAAAGATTATACGACGAGCGTAGATAAAAATGAAGTAAAGAAGTTTTTATATGATATAGAGAGGATGAAATGTCATGGAATATTGATATCTCAAGCTAGTCCAATAACAGGAAAAGATGATTATCAAATAGATTATCATAATGGTTTTGTATTAATATATGTTCATTTTGGTAATTATAGTGAAGAGAAAATAAGAACAGCAGTATCAATAATAGAGAATTTATCAATGAAATTGGAAGATATCAGTGAAAATAAGAATGAAGGTAACATAATAAGTGATGATGATATGACGGAAATAAATAATGATTATAGATTTTTCTTGGAACAAAAGAATTCATTAA
>Ga0181421_1000400_pt1 | contig 12657 bp, 17 predicted proteins | sample 44SPOviralmetaG_FD_130146 | JGI IMG/M metagenome (GOLD analysis project Ga0181421, IMG submission 130146) | Marine viral communities from the oligotrophic San Pedro Time Series (SPOT) site, San Pedro Channel, CA, USA - 44 SPOT_SRF_2013-06-19 | ecosystem: Environmental > Aquatic > Marine > Strait...
ATATACCCAACCACCAATTTTTTCTGGAGCGCCCGAGCTAAAACGTACAAGATCAGCGTCCGTGTAACGAAGCTGGGCTTGATAATCCGTAATATCACTGACAATTCCTGCTGGTGCGGTAAGCTTTACTAACGAGCCCATAGTTGCTCCTATTTAGTTTAGCTTAATGATGAAACGTCAAAGCTACTGTCAACTGTATCAGCTACTGGTGGGTTCTTGTAAACATTATGTTTTTTATTAAACATATCATCCCAATGTGCCTCATCCATAAGTGTCAATAGTTCAGCTTTAGTATAGCTACCTGGTGCTTTTGATGGTACATCTATCTTTTCAGATTTTTTAAATGTATGAGAAAAGCCATCATCAGTATATTTATACTCAACTGACCATTCTGTTACATTGCCATCAGCATTTATTGTAGGTTTAGCTGATACCCATTCTTTAGTTACTGCCATTTTATTCTCCTTTTAGAGTGTTAATTTCTTGTTGTAGAGTTGTTACTTGTGCGGACAACTCTTGTACCGCATTTATTAAAACAGGAATAAATTTTGAATAAGTTAAACTGTAGTCTCCATCACTTGAAACATGAGTTATAACAGAAGTTTTATCTTCTACTTTATATCCATATTCTCTTTCCAATTTTTCAACATCTTGTGCTATTAAGCCAGCTGATAATTCTGGTTTTTTATGAGTTCCATCTGGTGTTTTATTATCATAATTACATCTCATATCCCATCTGTAAGTTACAGGGTTTAATTCATTTATAAAACCTAATCCTATTTCAAAAGACTCTATATCTGTTTTATCTCTTCCATCAGAAGTAACTGTCCAGTCTACTTTAACTCCAGCATTAGTAATATTATTATGACCTAATACCATATGATTGTCATGGTCTACAAGATTACCAAATGGACTAGAAGCTGTACCAGCGTTCTGACCAAGCAATACATTTGAAGCACCTGTTGTCAAACCTGTACCAGATCCTTCACCTACTGTAGTATTACCACCACCAGTTGTTATTGAACCACCAGCATTATGTCCAATAGCCACATTAGAATTTGCAGAAGTCAAAGCATCTAGTGAGTAATTACCCATAGCTGTGTTATATTCTCCACCAGCAATAGATGCTCCAAGAGCAGCACGACCTACAGCAACATTGTTTGATTCAGTATCGTGTCCATCACCAGCAGCTTGTCCAATGTATATATTACTTTGTCCTGAAGTTAAAGCATGTCCAGCGTTTTGACCAATTAAAACATTACTGTGCCCTCCTACTAAATCATCTCCAGCATCTGCACCTACTATTGTATTTGAAGCACCAGTTATAGCACCAGCACTACCTGCTGTATGTCCAATAATTGTGTTAGAACTACCAGTAGTTAATTCTTTACCAGCTTGACATCCAAGTATAGTATTGGCATCACCAGAATTAACATTTTGACCAGCTAAATATCCAATGGCTACGTTTTCTTCTCCTCCATTTATTAAAGTTAATGCAGAGCTTCCAATAGCTATATTATCATCTTCTGTATCGTGGTTATCACCAGCAAATGCTCCAATAAATATACTATCATCTCCAGTCGTTAGTAATTCACCTGCTTGTAAACCAATCGCAATATTTCTAAGGCCTTCTGTTAAATCATAGAAACTTCTATACCCTATAGCCATATTACCTGTTCCCGACGTTAAATCATAAAGTGCTTGAGGTCCAACTGCTACGTTTGTACCGCCAGTTACTGTTCCAAGACCAGCCGCTTGCATACCTACAAAAACATTAGTTGATGAAGTAGTTAAATTCAATCCAGCTTTGAAGCCAATTAAAGTATTATTGTCACCAGTTGTTAATGCGCCACCAGCAGCAAAACCCACAGCAGTATTGTTATCAGAAGAAGTCAAAGCATCTAACGTATTGTTACCAACGGCTACATTAAACTCTCCACCAGCTACTGCTCCAGCAAGTGATTGATATCCTATAGCTGTATTGTTATTTTCAGTATCATAACTATCTGCTGCTTGATAACCTATAGCAACATTTTTATCTCCCGTGGTAATATCATTACCTGCCTCAAAACCAACACAAACATTAGAACCGTTTGTAGTCATAGCTGCACCAGCTTTACTACCTATAAGAACATTATTTGTTGAAGAAGTTATAACTGATCCAGCTTCTTTACCTATAATAACATTTTCATCTCCTGTTATAACAGCATTACCAGCAGCAGTTTTTCCTATAATTACATTGTTAGTGTGAGTAGTTCCTGTTCTAGCAGCGTCTGCACCTATAATAACATTGCTTGAATCTATTAAAGCATTACCTGCTCTGTAACCTATAACAACATTGTTTTCGTCATCAGTCATATCAGAACCAGCATCTTTTCCAACAACTACATTGTTTTGACCTGTGTTCACATTTCTTCCAGCATTTTCACCGACAAAAACACTATCGTGACCAGATGTTATATTTTTACCTGATTGGTAACCTATAACAACATTGTTAGCACCAGTCATAGTTCCAGCAGAAGCGGCTTCAGATCCAATTAAAACATTAGTTCCTCCAGTGGTTAAAGCTGAACCAGCATTATAACCTAAAACAGTATTGTTATCAGCAGAAGTCAAAGCATCGAGTGAGTTGTTACCAACTGCAACATTATATTCACCTCCAGCTATTGCTCCACCTAATGCGTTTGTACCTATTCCTAAATTATTACCCTCAGTGTCGTGTCCGTCTCCAGCATTTTTACCAATAAATACAATATCATTACCTGTCGTACAACCGTGACCAGCTCTATATCCTAAAAACACTGAATCATTACCTTCAGTTCTAGATGCAGAAGCATCATAGCCCATAAAAATATTACCCGTACCAGTAGTTACAGCACCACCCGAGCCATACCCAACAGATACATTGTAGTCACCCGAAGTCAAAGCATCGAGTGAGTTGTTACCGATGGCTACGTTATATTCTCCACCCGCTAAACTAGCACTGCCTAGTGCATTAGATCCAATACCTATATTATTAGTTTCTGTATCAAAACCATCAGCAGCATTAAAACCTATGCCTATGTTGTGTTCTCCAGATGTTAATGCACCTAAAGATCCTTTACCCACGGCAACGTTTTTATCACCAGTCGTAATAGCATCCATGGCTGCAAAACCATAAGCAGTATTATTTTCTGCTGTGCTGTCTGTACCTGACACATCGTGTGTGTACATAGAGTTGTTTGTTACATCACTAAAAAACGGAATACCATTTACAGTTGTTACAGATAAATTGGCTATGGCATCGTGAATTTCATCAGAGCCATCATTGTATATTATTTTGTCTTTACCTGCTGCTAATGAAACGGTTGCCGCTCCAGTGCCAGTAGTTAAAGTAAGAGTTGAGTTTGAATCGTTTAGTACGTGATATGTTTTTTCAATGTTTGGAAACGTAATAGCTTGTGTGCCCCCAGCTGTACCAGTGAATACTAAAACTTTATTACGACCATTCTCATCAGCATAAGAAGTTGGTTGTGCTGTAAAAGTTAAAGTGGTTGCACCAGTGACAGCAACAGTTGCTAAACCGTCAGCTGCATCTTCTAGTCTTTCCCAGTTCTGATTAGTTTGATCACCCCAAGCGTTTGCGTTTTCGCCTGTTGTCATTAGTCTTATTCCAAGACTGGACCATGTTGATGCCATATTATGTTTCCTTTAAATATTTATTATGTTATTCTTAAAATTGCGTTTGACTCATCTGCAGTTGGGAACTGAATAGTAAATGTTCCTCCTGCTACAGAATAATCTGCACCAAAATCAATCACCATTACTGCTGGATCTCCAGATGCTGAATCATTATAAATAACGCAACCTCTTGTAGTAAATGTAGCAGAAGTCCAAGACGTGTCTGCAAAATCTGTCAAAGCAGTTGTAGTAGTACTTGTACCATTTGTAGGTGTTACATTTGTCAATGTATTACCTCCTGTAGTATAACCATTACCATTTGCTAACTCGTCTGAGTTACCTGTGATTGTTGTATATGAAGTCGTGCCCGCATTATAAGTGCCCGTTTGTGAAGCATTTGCTTTAATCAAAGCCACTTTCATAGTGTTTCCACTAGTAGTAGTGAAATTGTGCGTAGCAGTCATTAGCTCTTTTTTAAATGTTGAGCATATTGCTGATGTAATTGCCATTATCTATTTTCCCTTATTCTTGATATTTCGTTAAGTTCACCTTGTACCAGTGTAGAATTCCTCATTCTTAATTGTTCTTCAGCAGCTAGCACTTGTGCCGCTCTCTGATATAATTGTTGATACTTGGCTAATTCCTGGTCTGCTTTCATAAAAGTAGCAGCCTCTATTAAACAAGCATATAACAAAGCATCTCCACAATAATCACTCAAATACGTATTCGCTTGAGATGAAGACAACCCTGTTGGTCTTATATTATAACTGATCTCTAAGGTTTTGTCAACCGATGAAGTGGGGGCAAATATGATATTTGTTTGTCTATCTGATGATGAGTAAGCCGCTCCATCATTTGTAAATGCCCAGTAGTATGGTTGATCTGTTTGTGTTGCGTTGGTGCCAGCTCTCCAATATTCTCGGATAAATGATTCGTCTTTTTGATAGATCCAATCACCATTAGCTACTCGAACCCATCTCATTGCCACCAAATCTTGAGGTACAGCTAAAATGTTAGTATTAGCTGTTAAAGATGCACTAGTTGTTTTTTGACCAGATGTAAAATCAATGTCTTTGTACATACGTTGTTCTGCCAACTGTATACATAAATCTATTGGCGCTACACCAGATCCTGTTGCTGCAGTAAATTCTGCCGCGTCGTTTTCCATCCAATCTTGAATGGCTTGTTTTAAAGTTGTATACGTAAACATTATAATGCTCCTCCCTGTTGTCCGTATCCCCAAGCTCCTTGACCCCAAGTACCTTGAGACCATCCACTAACTACTGGAGTTACTGAACCTATAGCTGAACCAGCCGCTATTCCTGAAGGTAATGCAGGAGTAAAGATAGTAATTGTTCCACGAGCTGTGGCTGTTGCAATGCCTGGTGGTATTTCTGTTGATCCAAAGAATAATCCAGAGCCGCCTTGAGTTGTTCCTGCAGCAATACCAGATGGTTGATCTGCAAGATTCTGTACTAATGTACCTAAACCAGTACCAGCTGCGATGCCAGTAGGAACTTCTGCAAAATTCAATGTAGGAGAACCTTGAGCTGTTCCTGCTTCTTGTCCTGGTGGAACTTCAACAAAATCAAGACCTCCGGTATGCAAGATACCATTATAAGCTTTCATTGTTCCAGAGTATCCTTGATTCAAGGGTCCAAGTCTTACAACAACTGAATCATTTGAATTATCTGGTCTTGGGTTTTCTATTACGTTACTTCCAGTATTTTTAAAATACTTAGAAGGATCAAGTTGTGCTTGTTTAGATTCCCAATCACTTTTGTGAACCATCATACCAGTCCATTCTCTTCTAAGGTCTTTATGTTTTACCTTAAAACCAGAACGGTCATCAATTGCTACTGCATGTTTTCCTTTAGTATATCTTGCCATGTCTATCCAATATAACTTCTGTAATCTCGTGGTTGCCTAGCTAAAGATTTCATTCTTTCAAACATCATTGAGTTGTTTAAAGAAGCTATTCCTTGTCCGGGTTCTGTTGGTGCAGCTGGCAGTGTTTCAATCCCTCCTACTTCTGGCGAGTCTGGATTTGGTAGTATTCCACTTATTACTTCCGGAGGTGGCGCTACTACAGGACCACCAACTTCTGTTGTATCACCAAAAGTCGGTTCAATTATATTTCCGTCTGGTCCTAAAACAGGTTTACCAGTTATTCCAGCAATAAAATGTTCGATTGGTATACCTATTGGAGCATTTGGTCTTTCATCAACTGGTGGTTTATTATCAATTCCATAGCCTCCAGAAATTCCATCAGTTACAGGTCTTTCAGGTTCTAAAATTCCTGTATACTCATCAATAGGTTGATTAGGTTTTAAAGAGGCTAGATATTCATTAAGAGCATTCAAGTCTAGACCTTGAAATATATCTATTGGTCCATATGCAAAATTAAAACTCATTAGTAATATACCGCCGGTTGTACGTAAAAGCTTACACGTTCTCTATCTTCTTCTCTAGCTTTTTCCCATTCGTCTTTGTAAATTGCAGTAAGTTCTGCTCTTCTGTTTACATCTACAGTCCCAGGATGTTTGTGTGCTAACTTAACAGTTAATCCACTAATCATAGGAGGTAGCATACGTTTAGGTATTTGAACGTTTTGTCTGTAATCAATATACGGAACTGTTACTTGTCCACCAGCTGTGCTAGTCCATGCAACATCATCTGGATATTTAATCATCCATGCTTTTAATTTGTAGTAAGTTTGATCAGGTACAGGCCACAAATAAACTTTGTGTGTAGCTACACCACTGCTATCATATTGAGCATTACGCTCAACAGCATATTGTGATGGCTTGCCTGAAGTTGTTTTAGTTGGAAGTTGTAGATAATCGGTAAGACTAATACGTTCTATTTCTTGATCAGAATCTGGATCAGCATTAGTATCTGTTATAACTGCATCTAATACATCTGAGTATGTGTTAGAACTAAATGTAATGTGTCCTTGATCTTTGGTCATGGTATGTTCTACTAAATCAAGAGTAAATAAATTTACACCATCATTAACCCATTCCAACATCAATAAGTTAAGAGAACGTCTAGCTGTAATTAAATCATAGCCGCCCTTAGAACTTACGCCAATTCTTTCATAAGCTTCTTGTATTACATCATCAATCGAAAGATTGAATGTTTGTGTGCCTGATGTGGCCATATTTTGTCCTTCCTATATTAAGGTACGAACAATCAAATAACACATTTGTGCAAATACAGTCCCGCCAATTACCCAGATAAATTTAGAAAGTTTATCAATATCTTGAGCCATGTGGGCCAAATGATTGTCCTTTATTAAATCTATTTTTTGGTTGAGTAATTTGAGGTCGCCTTTAATTTCTATAATTGCTTCTTTGTTAGTTTGCTCGCTCATTTATTACTCCACGTATGTCTTAGTACATTCCATAACAACAGTATACATATTGCCTGCATCTGCTGTACCGGGTATAACTATATTAATATCGTCTTGGTTTGTGTTTGCGGATTGGTTTGCAGGAATTCCACCGAATTCTCTAAAGTCCCAATAACCTGTTCCAGTTAATCCAACAATAGGAATATCTCCATCATCATCTTCATAATCTAAACGAGCGTATGAATCTCCTCCATCGCCTGTATCACAAGCAAACCATAATCTTTGTACGCTTAAAGTTTTGCAAGTTGTTCCGTTTGGAAGTGCATCCATTGCTGATACATCTCCGAATACTGTAGTACCGCCTGTACCATCTGATTGAATTACTATTTTAATAGTAACTCTTTTCTCATTTTGTTGTAATATAGTTGGACCTGTTACTGTGTCTGCCATATTGTTCTTCCCTTCTTAATCAAGAATATGAGGGCCCGAAGGCCCCCATTAATTATTATTAGTATTATGCAAACGGTGTTGCTAAAGTACCATCGCCAACAAGCTTATCTGAATTCAGATGCCATACTGCTGTTGCACTTCCTTGTCCACCTGTTGCGATTCCTGTGCATGTAATAACACTACCTAAGAATCCACCAGTTGTACCACCATTCATAGAGAACACATCATCATCTGATCCGTCCGCTAAAAAGATTTTTGCTTGTGCTACGTTGTTATCTTTGTCAAACAATGTAACCATCGAGTAAGCTGAAAAAATATCAACAGCTGTAGCTCCTTGAATGCTTAATGCATTTGAAGTAACAGTAGTTCCTACGATGAATTTATAAACTAAGCCTGCTGCTGCTACTGGTAAAGTTACCGCAACGCCTGCTGCTCTATTAAATACGAAAGTAGTTCCACTTTCTGCTGATGTTACTGCTTTAGTTGCTGCAGTTAAAGACTCATAAGGTGCAACAATATTTGTCGCTCCTGTCATTTTCATAGTACCAGAACCTGATACATTACCGCTTGAATCGATATCAAAGTTAGTTGTTACGGTACCTACTGTAGATTTAGTGATTTGTTCAAAACCACCTTCTGATCTAATCGGACCGCTAAAAGTTGAATTTGCCATTCTTTAATCCTTCTGGGAGTATAGTCCCAAGTTATTTTCTTACTGTCTCTATAACGTCTGCTTGGCCAGTCAAGTAAGATTTGTTAAATCCAAGTAGTAAAGGGGACATTTCTGCCCCCTCTACAAAGTGTGTTATACGCCTTCGTTTCCGTATACGCCTCTCCAGTCAGAAAAGCCAAAGCTATATCTTTCTCTAGATTTGTATCTTACGTTTCCAGTTTCAAAGTCGCCTTCCATAGAAGTTGCAATAGGTGCTCTATTGAACATTTTCATTCCGTTAGGAACATCAGTTCTAATAAAGAAAGCATCTGGATCACTAAATCTGTGATTCACATGATAGCCACCTGGTAGCATTCCTGTAGACTTAATCGCATTCACATCATTGTCTGATGATCCTGGTTTGTACGGAGATGCCAGCAGTCTTTCCGCTACGAATACCAATTGTCTTGGTATGTGTAGTGTACGACCTTGAGCTGCAATCGGGATGTCTTTATCGTCAGTAAATCCTGCGATATCAATTAATGCTGTTTCAAGAGAAGCCTCTGAAAGGTCAGCATAAGTTGAAGGTCTGTTAGAACCTGTTGATCCTGAAGCTAATGGGTGAGCGTTAGATACTAACTCTTGTCCATCGCCGCCTGTGAAAGAACTGTTGAAAGCTCTGTTGTAGACGTTTGCCGCTTTAGTTTGTTTAGCAGAAGCCATTGAACGTGCTAATGCTTTTGTTAATCGAGTAGATAACTTGTCATACAAATTGTCTTCCATAGCTTCCTCAGTAATTGAGAATGCCATAGCGACAGTTTCGTTAGTATAACGAGAAACATACCCCTCACCAGTGTTGCCATATGCAACAGCTTGACCTTCGAATTTGGTTTGAGCTGCCTCAAAACCTGGGAATAATACTTCCTCTTCGAAAGCTCTATTTGATGATTCCTCATCGAACAGTACTGCGTGCTCATTTTCGTAACGTGAATATTCTGTTCCGAAAATTGCGTTCAAACCAGGTACTAATTCTTTGAGTATTTGACCTCTAGTAATTGCCATATTCTATATCCTCCTAGATATTATATACCTGTAACGCCAGTAGCGCCATTTAGGTGTTGGTGTGAGTTAATTTTCACTACTATATCCATAGTAGTACCAGTTGCAGTGTACGTTCCGTCAGCTTCTGCACTACCATAAACTGATAGTGGGAAAGTGTTAGTAGTTGCTACTGTAGAAGCATCAGCTACCATTCCTGATTTATGCGTAATTGCCGAACCTGTTGGTGAAGCTACAATTTGTACTAGCTTTCCAGTTGAGTTCGCTGCAGTTAAGCCTGTGCCTGCTTGATCTGATTGAATCTTAAAGATTGTAAACGGATCGTCGTAAACATATGCTTTGTATTGTGCTTTTGCTACAGTTCCGTTCGCAATTGAACGTACGAATTTTACATCGCCTGTAGAATTATCTTCGTATTCTGCTCCCCAGAAAACACCGACAACAGAACCCGGAGATGCTGCGCCGACATCAGTTACTAATAAGCCTGAGCTATAAGTAACAAGGTCGCCTTCGAAGTACGCAGATGGTGCAGTAGCAGCAATTCTATAACCATTCATATCTGTATAGTTATTTAAACGTACTGTACCTCCAGCTGCATGTCTTATTGGTGATAGACCGTATCCAGCCATATAATTTCCTCCTTTAGAAAATTAATTGTTATTATTAAAAGAAAACTAGATAACTAGATATGTCTAATTATTTAGTCTTCGAACTTTGTTTCTTTTGGACTTCCACCTGTAACTGTAGTCTTCGATTCGTCCATGCCACGCATATCACCTTGACCTGCATTTTTTAGATCTTGTGCATAGGCTTTTCCCATTAACTCAGCTTGAGTATTATAGTGTTCAGTTCTTTGATCTGCAATTTCTTGCGGAACTTTCATGAGAATTAAATCTCCTGATCGAACTGTGCCTGCGTGTTTACCTGTATCTAGAACATCTGGATAGGCATTTTCGCCTAATTCATCTGGTGTTACAGGTTCATAACCTTGTCGAACTCTACCATTTACATTTGCATCATCAGAGTTGTTAAACAATTCATGTCTAACCCAACGATAGTGCATGCCTTCAGGTGGTGCTTCCACCGTAAGTTTACTAGGTGCTGTCCAAACTTTTTTACGAGATGTCGAAGCCCGTGTAGTCTTTTTTCGACTGCTTTGAGTTGCTTTTGTCATATTATCCTCCCGCCTTTAACTGGCGTTGTTTTTGGCGTGCATATTCTTTTAGGTCTACTCCAAGTCTATTTGCCATCTCAACTTCTGTTTTTGATAACTTAATCTTAGAACTGCCAGGGTTTGCACGTGATCCCCCTACGACTGTTGGAACCTTATTAACATTCTTCTGCTTAAATTTCTCAGGAAATTCTGAGCGTATTCTTGCATCAAGTTCATTATAATATTCATCCGAATCTTCGTTAGGTACAATACCATCATCTACTAATTCTTTATGAATAACTAATGCTGCCTGAGACATGATTCTGTCTGAAGTGTCCGTACCACCAAACCATCTATTTCTTTTTTGCCATTCAACTGCCTTACGGTCAGGAGCTGGCGCATATTGGTTAGGTTGTTTCGGAGTTTCAATAACAGGATCAGGTGAAGATTGTTCGTTGGGTTTTTGAATTTGAGATTGTGCTCTAGCTTTGTATTGTTGAGCTACAAGAGTCTCAGCTTTTACGCTTGCGAGTGTATCTTGTGCAGTGATCTCTTCATCAATGTTGCCATTTTCTTTAGCAATCTTCAAAGCAGATAGGGCTTGTTTTTCTTGACTCTCTAATTTATCAATATAATTGGAAATAGCACTTAACTCATTGTCTTTGTTTTTGTCTTCAAGTTTTCGTGCTTGAGAATGCCATGAAGCTTTATCTTGCTCTGCAGCTTTTAACTTTTCTTCAAGTTCCTTCTTTTGTGCAACAAGCCGCTTTATCCGTTTTTCAGCGCGCTTGCCAAATACTTTCTTTGAATCTTCAGTATCTTCTTCCTCAGCTTCTGGTTCAGTTTCAGTAGGTTCTTCAGATGTTTCTTTTTCTTCTTCCTCTACTTCGTCCGTCTCTTCAGCTACGGTTTCTATTCCTGTGACTGGAGTCTCAGTATTATTTGACTCTTCAGGAGTATCTCCTTCATTTTCAGATAAGTCTATTATAACCTCATCGGCTTCTTCAACTGTATCTTCTATTCGTTCGTCTATCATATCAGACCTTTCCTTGGGTGCGACCCACGTTTAACGCTATCTACTATTGATTAGTATGCTGTAATTTTACAACATATTGTAGCAGAATGCAAGGGTTATTTTTATTTTAGTGAAATTTTGTCGGGATCTGGAACAAGTCCAATTACTTCATCATCATTAATGATTACATAATCTTCTTCGTCATATCTAAGTTTGCTTCCAACATACTTGCCAGTAAGCACCCAATCTCCTACATCACACCATTTTTGGGACTTATCCTCATAACAATCAGGTCCCATTGCAACAACTTGTGATATATTAGTGGCTAACTTTTGATGATGTTTAGTCTCATCAACTAAAATAATGCCCCCTGCTGTCTTCTCTTGAAGTTCTCTAGGCTTAAGCAATATCCTAAAACCAGCTGGTGTTGGTAAACTATTTTTCTTTTTTGACATATTATTCTCCTGTTTCTTGTTTAATCATCTTCACATACTCTTGATGAAAACGATCTTTCATATCAGCTAATGTTTGTCCAACACCAACTAAATATCTATAAGTTGCAAAATCTTCAGCCGCTCCGCCAACTACTTGTTGTTGGTTTACTTCGATAGCTTCAGTAAGTATTGCATCTACTTTTTCTTTAAATGTATTTGCGTTCATATATTCTCCTGTAAGGGGGGCAAGTTAAAGTTATTTAATCTTAATTGTCTTTGGTTTCTTTTCTTCTGGTACAATCTTTTCTAGTTGTATAGTAAGCATACCATTTACTAGTTCTGCTCCATTCACAACCACATCATCAGCAAGGCAAAAGCTACGAGTAAAAGCACGCTGAGATATACCTTTATGCGTAAGTTCCTTAGCTTTCTCTTTATTCTTTGTTGTAGTGTAGTCATAATTAGATTTAATGGTTAATGTATTATCAGCATAAGTAACTTCAATATCTTTTTTATCGAAGCCAGCTAAAGCCAGTTCAATTATATAATTAAAGTCATCTGTTTTTCTGATATTGTAAGGTGGATAACTCGGAGCGTCCATTTGTATGGAGTGGAGTTTATCTAAGAATGAATCAAAGCCAACAGTAAAAGGTCTGTATGGTTCCCAATTCATTAGGTTAAGTGTCTTGATCATAATAATTTCCTTTCAAGCAAAATTAATTTAGACCCCATTTGGCGGTCAAACTAATTATATAGAAATTACTTCACATTGTCAAGTAGCTTAAAGTATGTTTCTTGATAGTCGTTAAGATCCGCAAAGTTCTTTATTCTATTGTCATTAATACAAAGCTGTTCGTATAATTTTTTATTGTCTAACCA